>OHLJ01001160.1_pt1 | contig 12273 bp, 10 predicted proteins | sample 1568991 | NCBI WGS metagenome assembly OHLJ01 (sample SAMEA3879601, study PRJEB24766) | human gut metagenome | biome: human-associated habitat; feature: feces | place: USA | collected 1985/1987
CTCTTGCCATCGACTGCATCGCCATTGAAGACGAGTATGGCAACACTCCGGCGCAGCGGGCAGAGCTGGACTGGCTGCTCTACAACAAGCTCTTGGAGTATGCCCAGCTTGTGCTGGGTGGGGAGATTGAGCGTTATCTCTCGCTTGGTTGCGACCACGGCAGGCTGGAAGGTCAATGACATAACAAACACAGCCCCGCTTTGGTGAAGGAGAAGCCAAAGCGGGGCTGTATTCAATGAAGGAGAAATGAAGGGAATATCAGGTCACAGATTCAATTCAAACTGTTCTGCCGTGATGGTTGCTTTGCCATCGGCAGCAAAGGTGATGCCATCGGCAGACTGGGGGGTGTAGATCCATGCGGTCATGGTCTGCTCACCGTCGTTGACAAAAACTTCGATGCTGTTTTTGTCCAGCAGGATGCGGAGCTTGAGTGCACCGTTCTGGCTGCGCACCTTGCAGCTGCGGCGGTGAACGATGTCGGCACGGGAACCGGCATAGCTGCGATCCAGCGTCAGCTCGGAGGTGTAGGGGTCGTAGGTCAGGCTGGTGTGATGGTCTGCATCGGCGGCCAGCTTCAGGGTGAAGGAGCGGTATTCGCCGGGCTGCACCGTGACGGTCAGGTCGGCCACACGGCCCTTGATGCCCTCCAGCGTTGTTTCGCCTTGCACCGTCACATTTTCGTGGAAGGTGCGCTTGCCGTGGACGGCATCCAGCTCCCGCACCGGGGTCTGAAGAATGCGTCCGTCCTTGATGTGCAGCTCGCGCGGGCAGATGGTCTGCCCGAACCACTTGCAGCCCTGGGGCTTATCCTCAGTGTCCGACCAGGTCTGCAGCCATGCGGTCATGATCCGGCGGCCATCCGGGGCAAGGGTGGTCTGGGTGGCGTAGAAGTCGATGCCGCCGTCCATCAGCTGCACATTTTCCTTGGTGAAGGTGTGGGTGGCTTCGTCGTAGCTGCCGATGAAGGCAATCACGTTGTGACCGTTGTGGAACTCGCCCTTGGGCAGCATCTCCATGGGGCCGAGCATCAGGACCTGCTTGCCATCCAGCGGGAAGAAGTCCGGGCACTCCCACATTTTGCCGTACTGATTGTTGCAGCGTTCCAGCACCGTGACAAAGTGCCAGTCGAAGCCGTCCTTGCTCTGGAACAGTGCCGCTGCGCCGCTGCCGTCCTCGGCCAGGCAGACGGTGACGGCGGAGTAGGTGCCGTCGGCCTCACGCCAGATCTTGGGGTCCCGGAAGTCGAACTTGCTGAAGCCTTCCGGCAGGTCTTTCTGGGTCAGCACCGGGTTGCAGGCAGGCTTTTCGTAGTCGAGACCGTCACCGATGGCAATGCTCTGGGTCTGGATGTCCCGCATCTCCCCATTGGGCTGCTTTTCTGCAATCACGCTGGTGTACATCAGCAGCTGCTTGCCGTCATCCATCTCGGTGGCAGAGCCGGAGAAGCAGCCGGGGCCATTGTCTGCCGGGGAATCCGGGGCAAGCGCACAGGGCAGATACTCCCAGTGCAGCAGGTCGGTGCTGACGGCGTGACCCCAGTGCATGGGCGCCCACCGCACATCGTAGGGGTTATACTGATAGAACTGGTGATACTTCCCTTTATAATAAGAGAAGCCGTTGGGGTCGTTCAGCCAGCCCACATAGGGGGTCATGTGGTAAGCAGGGCGTTCCGCCGGGGAAATGGCAGCACCGTGCTCGGCCTCGTAGGCACGGGCTTTTTGTAAAGTCAAATCGTTCATGGAATCCTCCAAAGGAAAGAATTCTTATGCGTAGTAAGCATCCAGATATTTCTGCATAATGCCCAGATAGTCGGACAGGCCGTAGGCTTCCAGCTTGCTCAGATAGTCGTTCCACTCTGCATCCTTAGTGCCGTTCATGATCCAGTTCGCCTTCTGCGTATTCATGTAGGTCTGCAGATCTGCCTGCAGGTTAGAGACCTGCTCGGTGTCCTCGCTGCTCATAAAGACATTGGGATAGACATAATCGTTGTTCATATCCGGGGTGTAGATATCCTTGATCCAGTCCAGACGGTACTGTGCATCGTCCGGGCAGGTAACGTATACACCATAGTAATCATCCAGAACCGCCAGAGGCCCGCCGACACACTGCGCCTCACGGACTTCCACGGGAGAAGCATCGCCCAGAGGAGCGTGCTTCAGCATGGGCTCGCCCTTATCGTTGGTGGACAGTTCAAAAATGTTAAAGCCTTCCGCATCGCCGTAGGTACCCCAGTTGTTCTGAGGAGACTGGAGGGGCGCGTACATCTGATCCAGCCATGCACAAACCAATGCGGGGTTATCCGCCTTTGCGGTGACAACGCATCTGCCGCGGGCAAAGCCGCTGGTGAAAGAGCCGTTCTGCGGAGTGATATTCCGGGTATCGGCGGTCAGGGCAGGCAGCGGCTCCCAGTCGGTCAGGTTGTCAATGTTGGCAACATCCCAGCTGAAGCAGACGCCATAGCGGCCAGCCTTGCCCTTGGAAACATAGGTGGACCACTCCTGCGTGAAGCACTCCGGGTCAATGAGCTTCTCGGCATACAGCTTGTGCAGCCAGTCCAGACCATCACGGTAGCCCTGCTGGGTGGCGGCACAGATGACTTTCCGGTCGTTGGTAACGGCGATATGGCGGTCTTTGTCTGCATCGCCGTAGCCTTCGCCAAAGCCATTGATGAGGATGCTGGGGTCCTGATCGCCGTTGTTGACGATGCAGGACATGGGGATGATGTCGCCGTCAATGCCATACTCTGCCTTGATAGAAGCGGCGTTATCACGGAATGCCATCAGCACCTGCTCAAACTCGTCCACTGTGGTGGGCATCGACAGACCGAGGAAGTTCAGCCACTTGGTATTGATGAAGCTCATGTTGCCAATGGTCTGGATGGCGGTCTTTTCTGCGCCGAGCTGCTCGATCCAAGGCAGTGCCCAGATGTGGCCATCGCTGTCGGTGCACATGGTGCGGTACTCCGGGTACTGCTCAAAGACCTTCTGGAGATTCGGCATATTGTTGTCAATGTAGTCTTCCAGATTGAGGATGACACCCTGATCTGCGTAGCGCAGCAGATTGCTGTCGGTAAAATCAGCAGTAAAAACAAAATCCGTCAGGGTGTTGGGGTTGGACATATTCAGGGTGATCTTATCGCTCCACTGGTCGGACTGGATGGCGGTCCAGTCGATGTGCACATTGGTCTGCTCTTCCAGACGCTTGAAGATGGTGCGGTTGTTCGGCTCGGGTTCGCTGCCCACAGGGAAGCTGGTCATACCGGTAAAGGTGACCTTTTCGGACAGCGGAAATGTAACGGCACCGGTCGTGTCCACAGCTGCAGCAGCAGAATTACCGCTGCCGGTGGATTTGCCGCCGCCACAGGCAGACAGAGCAGCGGCAGAGCCCGCCAGAGCGCAGACCTTGAGGAAGTTGCGGCGAGAGATCAGCTTTTTCATGGTATTTTCTCCTTTTTTATGTTTCTTTTTTCGTGTAACAGATGAGCGTACCTGCTTATAAAATTCTGGAATATCCTCAGCCTTTAATGGAACCAGCCATGATGCCGGCATCAAAATACTTCTGGAAGAAGGGATACATCACCAGCAGCGGCAGACTGGAAATAATAATGGTTGCATATTTGAGCAGCTCTGCCATCTTCGCACGTTCGGCAGTGCTCTGGATATCTGCGATCATGCCGGATTCCGGCTGGCTCTGGATCAGGATGGAACGCAGCACCAGCTGCAGCGGCTGCTTCGATGCGCTGTTCAGGTAGATCATGGCGTCAAAGTAGCTGTTCCACATTGCCACGAACTGCCACAGAGCCAGAACTGCCACCACCGGCATACAGACGGGCAGCAGGATCTTGAAGAAGTAAAGCATCTCGCTGGCTCCATCCACATCCGCAGCTTCACGCAGCTCACGCGGGATGCCTTGATAATAGGTACGGGCAATGATCATGTTCCACACGCTGAATGCTCCCGGCAGAATGACCGCCCACATGGAATCCAGCAGACCCAGATTGTTGATGAGCAGGTAGGTGGGGATCAGACCGCCGCTGAAAAACATCGTGATCACAAACAAGGTGTTGAAGATTGCTTTGCCTTTGAAGTCCGGCAGCGACATGGGATAAGCGGCAAGCATCGTCACAGCTACCGAGATGATGGTGAAGATGATCGAGTAAAGTACTGCGTTCTTGAAGCCGACCCAGATCTGCTTGTCCGAAACGACACGCTGGTAAGCATCCAGACTCCACTTGCTGAAATCAAAGGAGATGCCCTTGTTTTGCAGAGTGACCGGGTCCATAAAGGACGCGATGACGATGTAGATCATCGGAACGATGATCGCCAGCAGGAACAAGCCCAGAAGTGCGTAGCCGCAGTACAGGATGATCTTATCTTGTCTGGTGTAGAGGGCCATTTTTGATTTTTTCTGTTTTGCCATGGTAAACCCCTCCTTACAAGCCCTTGCCATCGTTCATTTTGGCAACGACCTTGTTCACTGCGATCAGCAGGATGACGTTGACAACGGTGTTGAACAGACCGACTGCCGTGGAAAAGCTGTAATCGCCGTCCAACAGGCCCTTTTTATAAACGTACGTTGCAATGATCTCGGCAGTGTTCAGGTTCAGGTCAGTTTGCAGGGCATAGGCTTTTTCAAAACCGATGCTCATGATGTTGCCTGCCTGCAGGATGAACTGAATAACGACCATATCCTTAATGGCGGGCCACTCCACTGTCATGATCTGCTGGATCAGGTTTGCGCCGTCGATCATCGCAGCTTCCTTCAGATCTTTGCTGGCGTTAGAAAGGGATGCGGTGTACATGATGGATGCCCAGCCGGCACCCTGCCAGATGCCGCTGATGATGTAGATGGGGCGGAACACTTCCGGCAGCGTCATGAAGTTGATGCTGGTGTGAAGCAGGCCGTTCACCGGACCGGTGACACTCAGCAGCACACGGACGATACCGCACAGCACGATGACCGAGATGAAGTTGGGCATATACAGCACCAGCTGCACCTTCTGCTTGATCTTCTTGCTCTCGATACGGTTGAGCAGGAATGCCAGCAGGATGGGGATCGGGAAGCCCCACAGCAGACCGTAGACGCTCAGCTTCAGGGTGTTGATCAGATAGCGCTGGAAGTCCGGCGAGGACATGAAGCGGGTAAAGTTTTTGAAGCCTACCCACTCGCTGCCCCAGATACCTTTGAAGGGATTGTACTTCTGGAACGCGATCAGCACACCGCCCATGGGAGCGTACTTGAACACCAGCGTCAGCACCACGGCAGGCAGCAGGAACAACAGGTAAAGCTGCCAATGCCGTTTGATGTAGACCCATGTGTTGTGCAGCTTGCGTTCTGCTGCCAGCACAGCCGTTTCCGACGAGGCTGTCTTTGCTTTCATGAATCATTCTCCTCCTTTTTGATTTGTTTGCCGCTTGATTTGCATTTTACATTTGCACCTTTGAATTTTGCACTTTTTACTTTGATTGTGCAAATGTAAAACTCTGTAATTCATTTATACCACGCAAGCAAGCGAATGTCAACGATAATTCATAGTATATATCAAGAAATACTGTGGATTTGTACAGATGCACAAATTCGAAAGTGCGTAAATATGCAAAATGCTGATTTGCATTTTTGCATTTGACTAATTTGTGCATTTGCACTATACTGGAGTCGCAAAGAATAAGATCCGTCACCAGACTTTATCTATAAAAGAAAGAGGATGACTTATGGCAACCAAGGTCACCATTCAGGATATTGCAAACGAGCTGCAGCTTTCCCGCAACACAGTTTCAAAGGCCATCAACAACACCGGTGTGCTGGCAGATGCCACACGGGAGAAGATCCTGCGCAAAGCCGCCGAAATGGGCTATAAGCAGTTTGCCTATCTGCCGCTGTTTCAGGAAGACGATGCAAAAGCAGCAGAGCCTTTCATTCTGCCGAGTGACAAACGGGAGATCGCCATGCTGACGACCCAGTTTCTGAGCAGCTCTCACTTTTCCTCCATGATGCTGGATCGTTTCCAGGCGGAAATCGATCATCTGCACAGCGGCATGACCATCCATCGCATTTCTCCCATAGAGCTGAAAGAGAAAAAACTTCCATCTTCTCTCAATACCGAGCGCACAGCCGGCATCATCTGCTTTGAAGTATTCGACTATGACTACGCACAGATGCTGTGCGATCTGGATGTTCCGCTGCTGTTTGTAGACACCCCTGTGATGGATATGCGTCCTCCTCTTAAAGCTGACCGCCTTTATATGGAAAACCGCATTGAGATCCAGAATGCGGTGGCCCACATGGTCCAGCGCGGCAAAAAACGCATCAGCTTTGCGGGGGATAAAAACCACTGTCAGTCCTTCTTTGAGCGTTATATGGCTTATAAGGATGCAGTGGAGCACTTTGGTCTGACAGAAGGCCTGAGCACCTGTGCGATGCCATCTGGACAGCAGAACTATCCGGCATCCCTGTACGAAACCATACGTCGGTTCAAAACGATGCCGGATGCCTTTGTCTGCGCCAATGACTTTGTTGCCATGGATCTGGTCAAGGCATTGAATGAGCTGGGGTATTCGGTTCCCGATGATATCTGGGTCTGCGGCTTCGATGACAGTCAGGAGGCTTCCTACTTTGTCCCCCGTCTGACTTCGATCCATATCCATGAACAGATCATGGGCTACACCGCTGCCAATCTGCTTATGACCCGCATCGAAGAGCCATCGCTGAACTATCGCACCGTCTATACGGAAACCAACCTGATCCTGCGCGAATCCACAGGAGATTGAGCGAAAGGAGAACCCCCATGCGTGACCTGTTCAATACGGACAAGCCGCTGTTTGCTGTGCTGACGAAATTGACTTACAGTGCTTACCTGAACATCTTATGGCTCGTGTGCAGCCTGCCCATCGTTACCATAGGGGCTTCTACGACCGCATTGTTCTACGTCACGCTCAAAATGGCGGAAGATCGGGACGATGGTCTGACCCGGATGTTTTTTAAGGCGTTCCGGGAAAATTTTAAGCCTGCCACAAAACTCTGGCTTATCCTGCTGGCAGTCGGCAGTTTCCTGGCTGCGGATGGCTTTGTGCTGCGCCGAATGTGGAGCGAAAACATTTTCTGGACGCTGCTCACTGCAGTGCTTATTGGTGCGGCAGTTCTGTACGGCATCGTTCTGCTGTATGCCTTTCCTCTGCTGGCACGGTTTGAAAACACCACCTTCGGCATCCTGAAAACAGCGTTTCTCGTGGGTGTCCGGTATCTGTTCTGCACCCTGCTGATGGCGGCGATCTATGGCATCATGGGGTACGTCATAGTGTTTGTGTTCACGCCTGCATTCCTGCTGGGCATGGGCTTCTGCGCCATGCTCTGCTCCTTTCTGATGCTTCGGATCCTCTATCTGATCGGTGGAGACCCTGATGCAGTACACGAGGAATACGACCATGACAAAAACTGACCGGGATACGCTCCGCTCCCTCCATGGGCGCAAAAAGTGGGAGCACATCTGGGCATATTACAAGCTGCCCATTGCGATCATACTCATCGTTGTCTATATCCTCGGGTATGCAGCCTACCGCCATGTGACGAAAAAAGAGGATGTGCTTTACCTTGGTCTGGTAAATATCACTGCCGGGTCTGATCTGACGGAACAGCTTACCACCGGCTTTGCCGAGGCGCAGGGTCTGACCAAAAAGCAACAGGTCGATCTGCTGTCCGGCTTGCTGCTCAGCGAAAGCGAACGCGCAGAGGAGCAGTATGTATATGCTTCGGAGATGAAGCTGCTGGGTGCAGTCAGTGCCCAGCGGTTAGATGTTGTTCTGATGGACGAATATGCACGGGATCGACTGTTGGCAGATGATTATTTTCTCGATCTGCGGACACTGGATGCGTCTTTCCGTGCACTGTCGGGTCTGAACGCCGGTGGGACCGTGCTGGATATTTCGGACACGCCGTTTGTCAGGCAGGCAGGTTTTTCTGGCAGGGTCTATCTTGGGGTGGTGCAGAATGCACCGCACCCGGAGCGTGCAGCCGCTTACATTCATTATCTGTTCCAGCGGTGATCGTTGGGTTTTAGCTTATAGGATAAAAATAAGGAGAAAACGTATGGACATTTTAACGATTGGTGAAGTTTTGATCGACCTGACCCAGACCGGCAAGGATGCGCGCGGCATCCCTCAGTTTGCCGCAAACCCCGGCGGTGCCCCGGCAAATCTGGCTGTGGCTGCTTCCAGACTGGGCGCACAGACCGCCTTTATCGGCAAGGTGGGTGCGGATGCCTTTGGCCGCTACCTGAAAGAGGTTCTGGCAGAGAACAAGGTGGATGTTTCCGGCATGGCGGTGGATGCAGACCACCCCACCACCATGGCGGTGGTCTCGGTGGATGCCGCCGGCGAGCGGGATTTCAGCTTCTACCGCAGCGCCAACGCTGACGTGATGCTGTGCAAAGAGGACATTTCGGACGAGGCTCTGAAAGCTGCCAAAATCGTCCACTTCGGTTCTGTCAGCCTGACCGCTGACCCCTCCCGCACTGCCACGCTGGATGCTGCCGCCCGTGCCAAAAAGCTGGGTGCTACCATCACCTACGACCCCAACTACCGTGCCAACCTCTGGAAGAGCAAAGAGGATGCCATTGCCCAGATGAAAGCACCCCTGCCGCTGGTGGATATTCTGAAAGTGTCCGATGAAGAGCTGCCCCTGCTCACCGGCACCACTGACTGCGAAAGCGGCACGGCACAGCTGGCACAGAACGGCATCCGGCTGATTTTTGTCACCTTGGGTGCAAACGGCGTATTCTACCGCTTTGGGGAGAAAACTGGCCATGTGGCTGGCATCCCCTGCAAGGTGGGCGACACCAACGGTGCAGGCGATACCTTCTTTGGGGCTGCCCTGTCCAAGCTCTGCAAGGAGGAGCTGGACACCCTGACCGTGGACAAGCTGGAAGGCATTCTGGCCTTTGCCAACAAGGCAGCCAGCATCACCACCAGCCGGCATGGTGCTATCCCCGCCATGCCCACCCTTGCAGAAGTGGAGGGCTGAACCATGGCAGCAAAACAGGAATTTGAGTCCCGATTTGCCAAGCACAAGGACGAGCTGGAATGGCTGTTCATGGAACTGTACCACAACCGGGAAGGGCTGGAGGTTCTGGAGCGGGAGATGGCAGAAGCCTACAACGCCCGCAGTGCCGAGCTGAAAGCGCTGGACAAGGCACGCTCTGCCGACCCGGAGTGGTACAAGCGGGGCAATATGTTCGGCATGACCATGTACACCGACCTCTTTGCCGGAAATTTGAAAGAGCTGGCAAAGAAGCTGCCCTATCTCAAGGAGCAGAAGCTGACCTATCTGCACCTGATGCCCCTGCTGCAGATGCCCCACCCCCACAACGATGGCGGCTATGCGGTGGAGGACTTCGACACCGTAGACCCTGCCCTTGGCACCAACAAAGACCTGGAAAACCTGACCCGTGAACTGCGGAAAGCAGGCATCAGCCTGTGTCTGGATTTTGTCATGAACCACACCGCCAGCACCCACCGCTGGGCCATGGCGGCAAAGGCGGGCGACCCGTGGTTTCAGGCCTATTACCACCTCTACGAGGACCGCACCATCCCCGACCAGTACGAGCAGACTGTGCCGCAGGTGTTCCCCAACACCGCACCCGGCAACTTTACATGGTGTGAGGAGATGCACAAATGGGTGCTGACCACCTTCCACGACTACCAGTGGGATCTGAATTATGCAAACCCGGCAGTGTTCGTAGACATGACCAAGAGCATCCTGCATCTGGCAAATCTGGGCGTGGAGGTGTTCCGCATTGATGCGGTACCCTATATCTGGAAGCAGCTGGGCACCACCTGCCGCAATCTGCCGCAGGTGCACACCATTGTGCGGATGCTCCGCATGGTGCTGGAATGCGTCTGCCCGGCGGTCATCCTCAAGGGCGAGGTGGTCATGGCTCCCAAGGAGCTGGCGGCCTATTTCGGCACCCCGGAAAAGCCGGAATGCCATATGCTCTACAACGTATCCACCATGGTCAACCTGTGGGGTGCCCTTGCCAGCCGGGACACCCGGCTGCTGAAGGCGCAGCTGGACGCCCTGCACGCCCTGCCGGACAACTGCTGGTTCGTGAACTATCTGCGCTGCCATGATGACATCGGCTGGGGTCTGGACGAGGCGGTGGAAAACCGGCTTGGTATCGACCCGCAGAAGCACAAGGAATACCTGTACCACTTCTACGAGGGCAATTTCCCCGGCAGCTGGGCAAAGGGCGAGCTGTACAATTACGACCCTGCCACCGGCGATGCCCGCAGCTGCGGTACCACTGCCAGCCTGTGCGGTATCGAACAGGCACTGGAAAAGAACGATAAGATCGCACTGGATTATGCCGTGAAGCGCGACCTGCTGCTGCACACTGCTATGGCATTCTTGCAGGGTTTCCCCATGCTGAACTGCGGCGATGAAATTGCACAGCTCAATGGCTGGGACTACAAAAACGACCCTGACCGTGTGGAGGACAGCCGCAATTTGCATCGCAGCAAATTCAACTGGGAGGACGCAAAGCAGCGCACCCGGAAGGGCACGCTGCAAAACGCCTTGTGGCAGGGCATGGAGCAGCTGCGCCAAATGCGGGCAGACCCCTGCTTTGCCCCGGATGCGTGGGTGACCACATGGGACAGCCACAACCCCGGCGTGCTGGCACTGGTGCGCAAGCGTGGCGAAGAAACACTGGTGGGGCTGTTCAACTTTACCGAGTACCCAGCAGGGGCAAGTCTGGACGCTCTGGGCGGCGAGTATCACACCCCGGAGGGCACTTCCGTCTGGCTGGCAGATGTGGAGCTGGAACCGTATCAGGCGCTGCTGGTAAAAAACAAATAAGTAAAACGAGTCATCCGGCTCTCTCTTTTCGCCAAAGTTTTCATTGTTTTTTCTTGCATGCTGCTGAAAGTGTCGTGTTTTCAAAAGTGCGCGTTTGCACAGCGCAGCAGAGCAATGAAAGCCCCAGTGGGGCTTTTAAGCGGCAGAACGGTCTTGCGCAGCAAGATGGAGGGGCCTCGCCCCCGACAAGTTCACGTTGACATGGCTCGATTTTTGTGGTAATCTATCCCAACAATTTAATATAACATATTTACTTAGAGTTCCAACTAGGCTCCTGAAGGAGCCGGAGCAAGTTTTTGACTTTCTTATCGCTACATAACGAACCCGAACCAAGGCCATCCCGGAAGGGATGGTCAGGTTCAGGTTGTTGTGTGGCGATTTTTTATTGCCAAATTCAGCACCGTACCTTGACAACCGCATAACCGTCTGCATGGGATACCCGGCGATGACCCCGTAAAACCAAAAAGTCCAACCGTGTCCTGTATATGACAAAGCCCTTAAAGGAGGAACTGCTGGCATGGCTGGAAAAACTGAAGCAGGACGAGCAGAACGCCCCAGAAAAGTACAGCAACTGCGGGCAGCTGTTCCGGCTCCCGGATGGTCTGCCCATCGCGCCGGAGCTGCTGACAAAGTGGTACCGCCTGTGGAGAGCCGAGCACCCGGAGTTTGAACAGATCGTGTTCCACGGTCTGCGGCACTCCAGTGCCACCTACCAGCTGATGATCTCCGGCGGCGATGTGAAAGCGGTACAGGGCACAACGGGCCATGCCAGCGCTAATCTTCTGGTCAACACCTATGCACACATCCAGCAGGATTCCCGTAAAAAGCTGGGTAAAAAGTTCGAGGAAGGCTTCTACAAGCCGGGAGCAACACTTGTGCAGGCTGCTCCGGTTGAAGCAGAGCCGACTATCTCCGTGTCGGCACTTTTGGAGCTTCTGAAGGACGCAGACCCCTCTGTAAAAGCGCAGCTTCGCCTTGCTCTGCTGACCTGAATTGCAAAAAATAGCACGGATTGCAGAGTAATTCACGGACTTACTCCATCTGACACGAAAAATGCGGACCGTGCAAAAACCGTGCAGAGACCGTGCAAATGGCGTATAAAAAGAAAATCCCACGAGGAATCTTACGATTCTTCGTGGGATTTTGGTGCGCTCGAGGGAACTCGAATCCCTGGCCCTCTGATTAAAAGTCAGATGCTCTACCGGCTGAGCTACGAGCGCATACATTATAAAGCGCAGTATAACACGATACTGCCGAATAATATTACCATACTCCCGGGCAAAAAGCAAGCTTTCTGCACAAAAAACTTTCCCAAAGCCGTCATCGGGCAGATTTTGCCATGAACTGCCCCTTTACAAACCGGGCAAGAACCAGTACAATCAAAGCAGTTCATTGCAAAATTACAACCGACCTGCCGGGCGCACT
>OHLJ01001169.1_pt1 | contig 12181 bp, 9 predicted proteins | sample 1568991 | NCBI WGS metagenome assembly OHLJ01 (sample SAMEA3879601, study PRJEB24766) | human gut metagenome | biome: human-associated habitat; feature: feces | place: USA | collected 1985/1987
CCTTCTGACCGAGCTTATAGTATTTGTTCGTGCGCTCCCCGATCATCTCATAGGACGACTCCTCGTAATGGTAAAAATCATCGGTCAGAGACGTCACATGCACCAGTCCTTCCACCGTGTTCGGAAGTTCTACATAGAATCCCCACTCCTGCACGCCGGAGATAACGCCCTCAAACACCTGACCAATACGTTCTTCCATGTATTCCACTTTTTTGAGTTTATCTGTCTCGCGCTCCGCCTCATCTGCTCTCCGCTCCATCTCGCTGGAATGTTTTGCAACCTCCGGCAGAATACTGTCATAATGTTCGATCCGTTTCTGGTTCATCCTGCCGCGCAGGTTGTCCTTGATGATCCTGTGGATCTGCAGGTCAGGGTAACGGCGGATCGGTGAAGTGAAATGGCAGTAATAATTTGTGGCAAGTCCGAAATGTCCGGTACTGACTGTCGTGTATTTTGCCTGTTTCATGGAACGCAGTGTCAGGCGGCTGATCAGAGCCTCCTCCGGTGTACCGTCAATTTTCATCAATAATTTCTGCAATTCCTTCGGATGGATCTCATCCTGTCCGATATGGATCGTGTAGCCGAAATTGTTGATAAAGGTTCCTAATTTTTTGATTTTTTCGGTGTCCGGATTATCGTGCGTCCGGTATACAAATGGCAGTTCCTGCCAGAAATAGTCCTGTGCCACTGTCTCGTTTGCGATGAGCATAAAATCCTCGATGATCTTCGTCGCAACATTCCTGTCATACGGTTTGATGTCGACCGGTTTTCCCTGCTCATCCAGAATAATTTTTGTTTCTGGAAAATCAAAATCGATTGAGCCACGCTTCATTCGTTTCTTCCGTAATATTGCAGCAAGCTCCTTCATCCGCTCAAACATCGGCACAAGTTCTTTGTACTCTTCGATCTCTGCCACGTCATGTTCTTCTAAGATTTTTTTCACACTGGTATAGCTCATGCGCCTGTCCACTTTTATGACGGTCTCTGCAATGGTGTGGTCGATCACATTTCCTTTTTCATCGATCTTCATGATACAGCTTAACGCCAGACGGTTCTCTCCTGCATTCAGCGAACAGATTCCATTTGACAGTTTGTGCGGAAGCATCGGTATCACGCGGTCGACAAGGTACACGGACGTTCCTCTTTTGAGTGCCTCCACGTCGAGTGCGCTGCTCTCCTGCACATAGTTGGATACATCGGCAATGTGGACCCCAAGTTCATAAAGATCACCCTCTTTTGTGAGCGTGATCGCATCATCAAGGTCTTTTGCGTCCTCCCCATCGATCGTGACCGTCTGCCAGTCACGCAGATCCATGCGCCCAGCCATGTCTGCAGCACTGACTTCATTCGATACATTTTCCACCTGTTTCATGATCTTTTGGGAAAACTCCACCGGGAGATCATATCCCTTCACAATGGACATGATGTCTGTCCCCGGATCGTTGATATGTCCGATGATCTCAACGACTTTTCCCTCCGGCTTTTTGCCGTTTTTTCCATAATCTGTGATCTCCACCACAACTTTATGCCCGGAAACTGCTCCCTTTGACCGCTCCTGCGGAATAAAAATGTCCTGCGCAAATCTTGGATTGTCCGGCACTGCAAATCCAAAGGTTTTACTTTTTTCATAAGTGCAGACAAGCTGCTCTGTTCCTCTGGATAAAATCTTTGTCACCGTTCCCTCTTTGCGCTTTCCACTGCTGTTTTTGGACAGCGTGATCTGAACCGTGTCCATATGAAGTGCTCCGTTTGTCTGTGTGCCCGGAATGAAGATATCTTCTTCCTCTCCCTCCACAGTCACAAAGCCAAACCCTCTCGGATGTGCGGTAAAAACACCTGTCAGATATTTTCCCTCTGATTTTACATATTTTCCCCTGCCGGATATTTCTACTTTTCCATCTGCAACGAGCGCATCTAACACTTCCACCAATTCCCCGCGCTGTGATTTCGGCACATTCAATACAATTGCCATCTCTTTTGCCTTCATCGGCACATAGAGTTCATCACAGATGAAATCATAAATCATTTTCTTTCGTTCCTGTAATAATTCTTTGTTCATAACTTCTCCATTTTCCTATAGTATACGATCATTTTTAATATTCTGATAATAGAATGACAAAAAAAAGACTGTCGTATTCACGACAGTCTTTTGCGTTTCTTAAAAAATTCCCAGATTCAATACAGCAGCAATCACAATAAACAAGGCAACCAGAATTTTGGTTCCTGTTACCAGTCTTCCTTCCATGGAACGTCCTTTGTTCTTGCCCCAGTAAGTATCAGCCGCTCCTGCGATTGCTCCAAGTCCTGCTGACTTACTTTCCTGCATTAAGATGATAACTGTCAATGCAATACTAATTATAATAAAAACAACTGTTAAGATTATTTTTAAAACTGCCACTTTATTTTCCTCCTACGGTTATAAACTCACAACTTCAAGCAGTATAACACATACCCGCCATATTTTCAACTGTTTTTTGTTTCCTCTGATGTGATTGCGCCATCCATCAGCTTGATCAGTTCCAAGGTACTGCGAAAATTTTTCGTGATATTCTTATCTGCCCAGGTCACCTGTCCCTGCCAGCTTGCATTGTCGGTATGATTGATTTTTACAATAAATGTTCCCTTTTGATTCTCAGCCATAATTGCCACCTTTTTCTCTTTTATATAGATTATCATAGACTGCGTTAAATAAAGCGTTACATTCCGCTTTTTTTTACTGCTTCATCCACGAATACCATCAGATCCATGTCGCTGCAAAAATGCTTCCGGATCTTCTGCTCCATCCAGACCACATCTCCCTGCCAGCTCGCATTTTGTCTGGAAGTTACACCGACAAGAAATGTTGCGAGGTTTCCGCGGAGCTGTATCAAATCCTGACCGTCGGAAATGACAGCCATGTGCTCTTTTGCAGGAATCCTCCCGCCTTTGCGTTCCATAAATTTTCTCGTTTTTGTAGCCGCCTGCGGATAACCGATGGCGTCGTAAAATCGTTCCATTTCTATAACCAGCGTGGCAGAATCCGGAAAAAAAGTTTCTTCTTTTTTATACCGGTGAAAGTATCGTCCATAGATGTCTCCATTTTCCACACCGTCCACACATACCATAACCATATTCGGCAATGATTTTTCAATTGTCATAAATGAATCTGCTCCTTACTCTCCCCACATGGAATCCATATTGTGAAAATGCGCACAGTCATCTGCCTCCCTGATCTCCGAGATTGGCGCTGTGCTATATTTTAAATAATTCTTTCTGGATGCTTTCTCAAAATATCCATTAATTCTTTCCACAACAATGGCACAATCCTCCTGCCTGATTCCTAAAAGCAGCATCAGGAACTGATTATCACTGTATCTGGTAAACATATCCCCGCGCCGGAGAGAATTACGGATTGCCTGTTCTAGTTCCTCTGCAACTTTGCCAAGACGTTCTCCTTTCTCCAACGGAACTCCTTTTCCATCCGTCATGGTACACAAAAGAAGATAGGCAGACTGCCCTGAACGCTCGATCACTCTCCGCACATACCGGTATCCTTCCATAAAAGAAAGATAACTGCAGAAAAAAGCTCCATCGTCTTTTTCTCTCTGGTTTAATCCCTCCTGGATCTCATTCACATGATCCGCTTTATCATGCTGGTACACTTCTAACTGCCGGAAGCGTTCCTTCATCTGATCAGACGGTGTAAGTCCAAGTTCCTTATATAAAAGTTCCGTTGTCGTCTCATACAGCACCATGGCTTCATCCTGCCTGTCCATCGCAATAAGACTGTCCATCTGCCAGATCTGCCAATCCTCCAATGGATAGATGACCGCTGCCTTTTCTGCACAGTGATAAAGTTTTTTATAATCTTTTTCATCCTTTAAAACCTGGCATAATGTGCGCATGGCATTTGAAAAAAGATTTTTATAATAGACATTTAAAACAACTGCCCATCCTTCTGCACCAAGCTGCGGCAGAAATTCCCCGCGATACAGTTCACATGCTTCTTCTATATAAGACTTTTTCTTCTCCGGGTCATTTTCTTTCTCAGCCTTCTTCAGTAACTCCTCAAATTGATGTGCATCCAGTTCATAAGGGATCCCGGAAGTCCAGTAATAGCTTCCCCCTTTGATCGTCACATACTCATCTTCCGGCAGTCCGGCTGCCGCCAAAAGTCTGCGCAGGCGAAATACAGTTGCCCGGAGACTGTTTGCCGGGTTCGACATCTCTTCATCGCCAAAAAGGTCTGACAAAAGTTTTGCTCTTGTAACGCCCTTCTCTCCCGCCTGCAATAAAATCTGCATTAACTGGTTTGTCTTTGTTGTGGTATTCCGCTCAAATGAAACCGGATTTCCCTCATATTCGATCGAATAAGTTCCAAACATCTGTACTTTTAAAACGGATTTTTTCATATGTACCTCCGTTATCTGTCATTTTTTTCCAGTTCATCTGTAATATCATACCATATTCTTCCATTTCATGAAAAGAAATCCTTTTACTTTTTTTGACATTTTTCCCGATTTTCGTATTTTTATCATTTTCTTTTTATCTTTCATACACTATAATATGATCAAAGGGTCAAACGGTATCATCGATGCATGCCTGCATGCAGTCCGAGGTATATCTTAGTGGCCCGCGCTACACCGAGAAAGAATATTTAAGGAGAAACAATATGACCCCCAGAACAAAGGGACGTTTCATATTACTTCCAATGCTCCTGTGTGTCTGCCTTACCCTTTGTTCCTGTGGCAGTAACGAAAGTACCGAAAAACCTTCTGTAGCATCCTCCGATACTGCTGCGAAAGATTCCTTTTCGGCTACCACAGCTGCTGCCGGATCCCGGGACAATACTCCTGTTGTACTGACAGGCAGTGCAGACGGCACCGTTACCTATGGGAATGATTCCGTTACAGTGGATGCCTCCCATACGGAAGAAGGCTATCTTATGGTTTCCTACTCCGGTTCCAACTCCAAAGTCAAATTGCAGATCACAGGTTCTGATGAGATCACTTACACATATAATTTACATGATGGTTATGAAACCTTTCCCCTCACTTCCGGAAGCGGTTCCTACACCGTCGGCGTATTTGAAAATATTGAGGGAACCAGTTATTCCACCCTTTTTACGCAGGCAATTGATGTGACGATCCAGGATGAATTTGGTCCATATCTGTACGCAAACCAGTATGTAAACTTTTCAGCAGACTCCAAAGTCATCTCCAAAGCCATGGAACTTTCTGCATCTGCCAATGATGATCTGGAAGTAATTGAAAATGTCTATAATTATATTATCACGAATTTTACTTATGATTATGATAAAGCTGCATCTGTGCAGAGCGGCTATCTGCCTGATGTGGATGATGTCCTTGCCAGTCAGACCGGGATCTGTTTTGATTACGCCGCTGTCATGGCTTCCATGCTCCGGTGTGAGCGGATTCCCACCCGCCTTGAAGTAGGTTATATGGATGATGTCTACCACGCATGGATCAGTACTTATATCAAAGATAAAGGCTGGGTAAACGGAATTATTGAATTCGATGGAAATGATTGGAAACTAATGGATCCGACTTTTGCTTCCACAAGTTCCGATCCAAAAGATTTTCTTACCCAGACAGATGAATACATTACAAAGTATGTCTATTAACAGGAGGTTTTTCTCTTATGAAAAAAAAGAAACAGCAGATGCTGGGCAACCTTGAGATTGCAGCATTCTGTGACCAGCTTTCCATGATCGTTTCTGCCGGGATTCCCATCTATGAAGGAATCTCCATTCTGCAGGAGGACGCACCGGAAGAAGAAACTGCCGAAATTTTATCTGTTATCAGCAATTCCCTCGATCATGGAAGTTCTTTCTGTGATGCCTTAAGGGAAACAAATGTATTTCCAAAATATGTTCTGGATATGATCGGGATCGGTGAACTTGCGGGCAAGCTCGAAGAGGTATTAAATGCACTGACCGGATATTATAAAAGGGAAGAAAGCATCCAAAACAGCATTAAAAATGCCGTCACATATCCGCTGCTCATGATTGCCATGATGCTTGCCGTCATTCTGGTGCTGATTGCCAAAGTACTTCCTGTTTTTCATCAGATCTATATGGAATTAGGAAGTGACCTGACCGGATTTGCCGGAGCGATGATGAGATTTTCAGATGCATTGAACCAGTATCTGTTTGTCATTGTGATCGTTCTGATCGCAGCTGCCGCAGGCATTTTTCTTATTTCAAAATCTGACGCAGGGCAAAAATTCTTCAAAAAAAGACCCCTTGCATTAAGCACCGCTGCCAGCCGCTTTGCAAACTGCATGGCACTTGCATTAAGCAGCGGACTCGATACGGATCAGGGACTTATGCTCGCAGAACAGCTTGTAGACAATCCTTACATGGCTTCCCGCATCAAGAAGTGCCGCGACCTGACTGCTTCCGGCAGGGGATTTGCCGAGGCGGTCTTAACGTCCGGTATTTTCAGTAAGATCTATACTTCCATGATCACGATCGGTTTCCGCACCGGTTCCATGGACGAAGTCATGCACCAGATTTCTGAGGAATATGAGGAAGAAACAGACAAACAGATTGCAAAGTTTATCTCTGTATTAGAGCCAACCTTAGTCATTATCCTGTCCATTTTCATAGGACTCATTTTAATTTCCTTCCTTCTGCCTCTCATTGGCATTATGTCAAGTATCGGCTAAAAGTAATAGGAACAGCGAGGTTCTTTTATGATACGATTGAAACAAAAAAAGAAAAAAAAATATAAACAGCTATTGTGTTCTGTCGTTCTTCTTGCTTTGACACTTTTTGTATTTGGTTTTGCAGCTGACCGCATCCGCCTTTCCAATGAATCCGAGCAGACAACCATTTTAGAAAAAGCAGTCACCCGGACGATCACACAATGCTATGCTTTAGAGGGCAGTTATCCACCTGACATTGCTTATCTCACCACACATTATGGTCTGACCTATGATCCTGACCAGTATCTGATCGACTATCAGTACATCGGCTCAAATTTAAGACCGGATGTCACTATTATTAAAAGGAACTGATTTTATGCTTGAATTAAAGAAAACACCGGAGCATACGATCGACCGTGTCTTCCTGCTTGCACTGCTGGCGCTTTTTGCCGCCACTGCATTTTTAGTTGTCTCCATCGGAGCAAAACAATACCATTCGATTGCAGACAGCATGACCGCAAATTATGAGACCCGTACCGTATCCTCTTATCTGGAAGAAAAAATGAATCAAAATGATGTGGCGGGTTCTGTCGCAGTCACATCCATCAGTGCCTTTCCTGCCATCGCCTTATCTGAGGCTGTGAATGACACGATCTACACAACCTATATCTACTGTTACGACGGATATCTCCGCGAGATCACAGTTTCCGATGGAACAACTGTTTTACCGGGAGATGGGCAGAAAATCATTGAAACCAAGGCACTTGCCATTGATATGGTCAGCTCAAATCTTTACTGCTTTACCATTACGGATACGACCGGATACACCTATCCGCTTTATATCTCACTGAATGCAAAACAATCGTAATTTGCAAAAGGAGTTTTCATGAATCAATACCGCCACTCAAAATCCAGTCTCTTTTTGATGGAGATTATTTTAAATATTCTGTTTTTTTCGATTCTTGCAACATTTTGTGTACAGATATTTTTCAAAGGATACCAGCTCTCGAAAAGCACAGAAAAACTGCATCAGGCAGTGACCGCATGCACGTCGATCGCAGAAATCTGCCAGAGTACGGATTCCCCGGAGGAAACCCTAAGTTCCATCTATCCGGAATCCATGAGTCTGAATGAAACAATTTTAATCTACTACAATAAAGATTTTCTTGCCTGTGGAAAACAAAACGCTGTTTATCGGGCAACGGTAGATTTTTTACCGGATCAGCTTGCCACCATCCACATCACCTTTTTGGATACCAGCACTGCTGAAACACTTTATGAACTGTCAGCTTCCTGCTATCAGCCAATTTCCCTAAGCACAACAGGAGGTATGCAGTATGAATAAGCAAAAAAAAGGATTTATCCATATCGGTTTTTCATCCATCCTGATGGTTTTTACCATGTTATGTCTGGTGACTTTTGCGACGCTCTCTCTGATCACTGCAAATTCAGATTACAGATTAAGTCTTAAGGTTGCAGAAAAAACAACCGCCTATTACGAAGCAGATACTGCTGCAAGGAACTATCTGCAGCAATTAGATCTGGCACTCGCAGACCTTTACGCAAACTGTGATGACAGTCAGACTTTTTTTGAAAAGGCTGCTGATCTGATACCGGAACTGAAAACAGAAGATACGCTGACCGCAGAATCGCCTACGATTGTAGGTAATTGTCCAACCTGCACATTTCAGGTTACGATCAACGATGTGCAGAATCTTTATGTTACATTAGAACTCCTTTATCCGGAACATCCCGGAGATGAATTTTATAAAGTCACACAGTGGCAGACCGTCACGAACAATGAACCTGTGATTGACGATGACTCACTTCATCTGTATCAGGGAAATTAATTATAAGAAAGGTTTGGTTATGAATATGAACGTCAGAGAAATTTTAGAAAATATCACAAAAGAGCATGCATCCGATATCTTTGTTGTCGCAGGCCGTCCGCTGACCTACAAAGTAAGCGGAAAGATGCATACTTATCAGGAAGAACGCATGAAACCGGATATGTGCCGCGACTTTGTCACAGCGATTTATGAACTTGCTGACCACCGCGATATTTCCCAATTTGAGACAACCGGTGACGACGACTTTTCTTTTGCCATTGTGGGAGTGTCAAGATTCCGTGTCAGCACTTATAAACAGCGTGGCTCTTACTCCGCCGTCATCCGAATCATCACATTCACTTTGCCACAGCCAAGTGAACTGATGATCCCGGATGCTGTGATGGAACTTGCCAACACCAACAAGGGAATGGTGCTCGTCACCGGTCCTGCTGGTGGTGGAAAATCAACGACATTAGCCTGCCTGATCGACAAGATCAACACCGAGCAGGAAGCCCATATCATCACATTGGAAGATCCATTAGAATACTTGCACACCCATAAAAAAAGTATCGTAAGCCAGCGTGAGATATGCACCGACACTGAAAATTATCTCACAGCTCTGCGCGCTTCCCTTCGTCAGAGCCCGGACGTGATCCTGCTCGGTGAGATGCGTGATTATGAGACGATCAATACAGCCATGACTGCTGCCGAAACCGGACATTTGATTTTTTCAACGCTTCACACCATCGGGGCTGCCAATACCATCGATCGAATCATCGATGCATTTCCAGCTGCTCAGCAGCATCAGGTAGCGGTACAGCTCTCTATGGTATTACACGCAGTCGTATCCCAGCGTCTGCTCCCGACCACGGATGGAAAAATGGTTCCGGCTTTTGAAATCATGGTGTTAACGCCCGCCATCCGTAACATCATCCGTGAAGGTAAAACACATCAGATTGACGGCATGATCTACACCTCCACGAACGAGAATATGTTAGCGATGGATACCAGTATTTTCCGCCTTTATCAAAAAGGCATCATCGATAAAAAAACTGCTCTTGCAAATGCTTCCAACCCGGAAATGATGAGCAAGAAAATAGGAGCCATTTAGGCTCCTATTTCTTTCGGATTATCTCGGCTTTCCCATATCTTGCAGATTCTTTTAACTCTTCCTCAATACGGAGTAACTGATTGTATTTGGCGGTTCGTTCTCCTCTGCACGGTGCACCGGTCTTGATCTGTCCGGCATTCACTGCCACCGCAAGATCTGCGATAAAGGCATCCTCGGTCTCCCCGGAGCGATGGGAGATCACTGCCTGATAACCAGCACATTTTGCCATCTCGATCGCCTCCATCGCTTCTGTGACGGTTCCGATCTGATTTACTTTAATGAGAACTGCATTTGCGACGTTTAAATCAATTCCGCATTTAATCCGCTTTGGATTTGTCACAAAAAGGTCATCCCCTACAAGCTGGACTCTGCCACCAATGCGTTTTGTCATTTTCTGCCAGCCTTCCCAGTCATCCTCAAATAAACCATCCTCGATCGACACGATTGGAAATTCTTCGATCAGTTCTTCATACAGAGCGATCATTTCATCCGCACTCCGCTTCACACTGTCTTTACAATAGTCCTTTGCAGAGCCTTCTCCGGCTCCCTCTTCCGGCTCTTTTCCTGCCGCTCTGGATTCTCCCGGGAAAATGTATACCCCAGCCTCCTCGTCATACAGTTCGCTTGCCGCTGCATCCATGGCAAACACCACGTCATCACCTACGTGATAGCCTGCCTTTTCCACTGCTTCCTCTGTAAGAATTTCTGCAACGGCCTTTTTATCCTCATTTACAACTGTTGCATCACTTCCAACCTCACCGAGGAGTGGCTCTGCAATCTTTACAGACTCAAATTTATCCTTATACTTCTCTACAGCCTCTGAAAGCTCATCATACTCTGCGCCATGCATTAAATGTGTTGGCTGTACTACGAGATTTTTTACACCATTTTCTACTGCTCTGTCGAGTGCCTGTTCTACATTGTCAATTTTTTCACCATCTCTTGCCTGTACATGGTTGATGATGATCTGAGCTGTGAAAGCTCTTCTTACAGACCAGTCCGGATTTGCTTCCTGCAGTGCTTTTTCCACACCACCGATATCCTCTGCCCTGCTGTCGTTGAAGGATGTACCAAAACTTACCACTAAAAGCTCGTTCTCTCCGATTCCGTCCTCATTCAAAGGATCATCCTTGGATGCATCTCCTGTATCTCTTCCGAAATAATCCGGATCAGCATTTTCTCCCTCTACAAGTTCCTTCTGTGCATCTGTCAGCTTGTCCCATGCCGCTTTTGCTGCTGCACACTGCTCATCTGTGTTCTCATTTCTTGTCTGAACATAGATGGCATCGATGAGTGCTGCGACTTCGTCCGCTGCGGCCTGATCATCGACCTCTTCACTCTCTGTCTCAGCAGCTGTTTCTGTCTGTGGCTGTGTTGTCTCTGTCTCTTTCTTGCTTCCGCATCCTGTAAAAAGGGCTGCTGTCATTGTAAACGCAAGAACAAGTGCAAGTGTTTTTTTCTTCATTTTTTTCTCCTCTTTGTGATTTACTTCTGCTTCATAGAGATCTGTACACAAAGAAAAATTTATTATCCAATCCTTACGGAAACAGACAATAAAAAACTCCGGTCAGATGTCCTGAACGGAGTAAAAAGTCAATGAAAATCAGGCTTTTGTCAGAAAGCCCTCTAAACAGTACGACCAATTACTCGTGATCTGGGAATTCATTTCCCTGTACTAGACGATTGGCAGGTTTCCTGGCTGAAAGATCCTCATACAGATTCTGCCTTCCCAGTGCCATGCACCAGTGGCTTTCCATGCGGAAAAAGAATCTGTACTCCCTTATCACAGTGACGAGATCGTACAGGAATCGCACCTGTTTCCCTTTTAACCAGTCTGGTCTTAACAAAACCGGCTGGCACCAACTGTCTTCTCTATGAAACTGTCATTTTTTACGCTTCCATACCGCATGAATGATATAGCGGTCTAAAGCCTTATCCATGTTAGCACACCCATGTTTTTTTTGCAATCTCAAATGTGTTTTTCTGTTCTTTCCAAAAACCATTCCACAAACTTTGGATCTGACGGATAATACAGATGTGGAAATCCCCAGAAATGGTCGTCCGATGCATGAATGCACTTCCAGCTTCTTCCTGTCACCGGTTTTGTGGCAATGCAATCCTCTCCATTCGCTGTGCTGTCAAAATAGTGGAACTCATGCGCCTTTATTTTTTCCGGCTCCGGCATTTCTGCTGTTCCCTTCTCCGTAAGCCCTTGCGGCAGTTGTACTTCCACATAACCAAAACGTACCAGTTTTCCCGTGTACTGACACTCTGCCGGGATCACACCTGCCATTTGATAAGTTGTTCCCTCCCTGTCTGTGAGCGTGTCATGCAGATACATAAATCCCCCACATTCTGCCAGGGAAGGTAACTGCTGTTCCAGAGCTTCTTTGATGGATTTCCGCATGCTCTCATTTTCTTCAAGCTGTCTGGCGTATAATTCCGGATAACCGCCGCCTAACAGTAAGCCATGAATGTTTTCCGGAAGCTTCTCATCATGCATCGGTGAAAAAAATACCAGCTCTGCTCCATAGTGTTCCAGCATTCTCAGGTTGTCACGGTAATAAAAACAGAATGCTTCGTCTTTCGCTAC
>OHLJ01001177.1_pt1 | contig 12087 bp, 11 predicted proteins | sample 1568991 | NCBI WGS metagenome assembly OHLJ01 (sample SAMEA3879601, study PRJEB24766) | human gut metagenome | biome: human-associated habitat; feature: feces | place: USA | collected 1985/1987
CCCCGCGGGTATTCTGTTTCGTCGGTTCCGGCTTCTCTGTCCCGTTGCGCCCTGCCGGTTTTGCCCTTCCGGGCTTTTTCCCCGCCTGCTTCGGTATCCTTGCCCGCGCCGTTGCAGGGTATCGGGGAACGCTGCCCGTCGTCACCCGCAACCGGCATTTTGCCCGCGAGGCCGGCATCACGCGGACAGAGGTTCTGCCGCCGCCGGAATAGGTGCCCTCCCGATCGGCCGGTTTGTCCCGGATTGCGGCCTGCACCGTGGAAAAAGCGGACGAAAAATTGCAAAATCCGGCCGGATTTCGTATACTTGTACATGTAAATCCCGGGAAGGCGGGTTGCCGGCCTGAACTCAAATTCGGGCAGTCTTTCCCGGGACTGCCGGACGAGAAATTTTTGACGAATGAAACAATTTTCCCTCATACTCTTTTCCCTGTTGGTTTGTTCTTCCTCTGTCCGCGGCGGTGACGCTATGCCGGGCGACTTGCTGCGGACGCTCAATGCGGCGATCGACAGCAGCGAAGTCTATACCGGCTATAAAAAGGCGCGCATCGAGGAGTTGCGGCTGCGCAAGAGCGGTGCCCGGAGTACGGAGGACATCTACCGGATCAACTGCGAAATCATCGACAACTACGAATCCTTCCTGTGCGACTCGGCCGAATATTATGTCCTGCAGAATATCCGGATCGCCCGCAGCCTCGGCAACCCGGATCATCTCTCCGAGAGCAGGCTGCGGCTGGCGTTCCTCTACTCCCTGTCGGGGCTTTTCCTGCAGGCCAACGACATTTTCCGGTTTATCGACTACGGACGGCTGCCTGCCGACCAGAAATGCCGCTATTACTGGAACTCGATCCGCTATTACGAGAACTTGATAAAATACACCAACGACAGCCATCTGTCGGACGAATATAAGGGGGAAATCGGCCGTTGCCGCGATTCGCTGTTGTCGCTGCTGCCCGTCGGTTCCACGGACTGGCAGACCGAGCGGGCTTTCCAGCTCATGGAGCAGGGACAGCCGGACGGGGCGCTCGAAATATTCGAAGGCATATTCCGTTCGCGCGATCCCCAGACCCATCCCTATGCCATGGGTGCGATGTGCCTGGCCAAAGCTTACGGGCAGGCGGGCGACAGCGCGATGGAGGAACGCTACCTGACTCTGGCCGCCACGATGGACATACGCCTTGCGGTGAAGGAGAACGAGGCGCTGCTCGCGCTGGCCACGCGCCTGTTCGAAAAGGGCGACATCGACCGGGCGTACTCCTATATCTCTTATGCGCTGAACGATGCCAATTTTTACAATTCCCGTTTCAAGAACACCGTGATCGCGCGCCTCTATCCGATCATCGAGAGCAGCTACCTCTATAAGCTCGACAAGCAGCGGCACAACCTGCGCTTCTATGCCACCATGTCGAGCCTGCTGGTGCTGGCGCTGGCCATCGCGCTGTTTTTCTATTTCCGCCAGACGAAGGTCATATCGCGTGCCCGGCGGGAGCTGGCGGCACTGACGCAGGAGCTTATCAGCCTGAACCGCAACCTCGACGAAGCGAACCTGGTCAAGGAGCGTTACCTGGGTTATTTCATGAACCAGTGCGCCATCTATATCAACAAACTGGACAAATACCGCCGCGATATAAACCTGAAGATCAGGAATAAACAATTCGACCGCCTGCACGACCTTTCGTTGCAGGCTCCCGGCAGGGAGGAAGAGGAGTTGTGCCGCAATTTCGACCGTGCCTTCCTGAACCTCTATCCCAATTTCGTGGAGAAATTCAACGCCCTGCTCAATCCCCAGAGCCGCTATACGCCCGAAGAAGGGCGCCTCAACACCGAACTGCGTATCTTCGCGCTGATCCGGCTCGGGGTTTCCGACGTGAACCAGATCGCCGATTTCCTGCGTTGTTCGCCGCAGACGATCTATAATTACAAAAGCAAAATCAAGAAAGCCGCGCTCAACGGCGGCGACAATTTCGAGGAGACGGTTCGCAAACTCGGTTCCTTGTCGCTCGACGCGTTTCCATCCTGTTTACCGGCCGACAATGCATAACCGCTTGCAAGTCGTTGTTTGTTAGCTGTTTGTTCGGAAGATTGTTCTTTTCCTGTTTATTTCCGATCCGGTGTGTGCCCCGCTTTCAGCCTCACCGTGATTCGGGCGAAATTCTGGTGTGCTCCCCGTGTGACCCGGCATGCCAGTCCCGGCCGGTGCGGCCTGCAATTTCCTCCTTTCTCCCGATGCTCCGGCGTCCGTCTGCCCCTTTCCGATACGCTGCACCCTTCGTGGATTTCCTCATAGCCTTGACTGACCGGGCAAAAAAGAGACCCCTGCCTCAATCGCATGAAGCAGGGGTGATATATTCCGTATGGAAGCTTAGTATCTCCTGTTGCCGTAGCCGCCGCCGTAACCGCCGCCACGGTTGCCACCGCCGTAACCGCCGGCAGGTCTGTCTGCCTTGGGCTTTGCGACATTGACCCCGATGGTCTTGCCTTCGAAGTCGGTGCCGTCGAGCGCGTCGATCGCAGCCTGTCCTTCGGTCTCGTTAGGCATCTCCACGAAGCCGAAGCCACGCGAGCGGCCCGTTTCGCGGTCGGTGATTACGTTAGCCGAGGATACCTCGCCGTACTGTGAAAAAAGGTTCTGCAGGCTGTCGCTTTTCGTACCCCAGCTCAGATGTGAAACATAAATGTTCATCGTTCTTGTTTTTAATTATTGTTTGTTTATGATTGATATACGTACTGCGGCCAATCCGCGCGTCCCGCGTTCAATTTCAAATGTTACTTTGTCTCCTTCGGCAATGGTGTCAGGTGCGGAAGAGATGTGGAAAAAGTATTTTTCGCCGCTGTCGGCATCCTTTATGAAGCCGTAGCCTTTCGAGGCGGTGAAGTACTCGACGCGCCCTGTGGAGGGCAGTATTTCCATTTCCTCCTGCTTGGGTGTCGAAATCTCGATCTGCGAGACGTCTATCTCCGTCTTGGGTTTGACATCCTGGGGCGTGGTGTGCAGTATGCCGTTCTCGTCCACATAGGCTATCATATCCTCGAAAGAACTCGTACCGCCGCTTTTGCGTTCGTCCTTGCGTTTTTGCTTTTCCTGTCGTTTTTGCTCCTTGAGCTTTTCCCGGTCTCTTTTACCTGTCGTTATTCGTTTTGCCATTCTATGTTGTTATGCGGCTATCGCCCCTGTCGCGGGACTGTATCCGTCGGTTTCATCGTGTTTCCGCTGTCCGATACCTGTGTTGAAAGCAGAAAAGGTGCCAGATTCGGCGGCCTTTCCCTCGGTATACGGAATTATGGGACATGGATTTCGTGCTTGTCTGTAAAAAAATCACCATCATTTTCTTTTTGCATCACCTCCGATGCCTGTTGCCTCCAAGAGGCCGTTTATGAACAAAGAAGCTGATAATGAGATCTATTCTGAGATGGGACAGTCCGCCAAAGTACCGCGGAAACAAATACGCACGAAAGAAGAATTCAATATAAACCCTTGTTTATGCTGACAAAGGTAATCAAATTATTCGGTTATTCCTATTTTTTGCGGATTAATGCATCGATATTCCGCAGAAATGTATTTCCGCCCCGTTCTCGGGGCGGGAGCGGCCGCCGGCAGAAAGCCCCGGGACTGCGGCCTTAGTAGCCGAGTATCCTCAGCATCGAGCGGTAGGATTGCTCCTTGGCGAAGAGCCTCGTATAATATTCGTTGTCGCTCTTGTCGCGGTCGATGATGATGTGCTTGGGTGCCGGGATCAGGCAGTGCTGGATGCCGCCGAAACCGCCCAGCGACTCCTGGTAGGCACCCGTGTGGAAGAACCCGATGTATTGTGTGTTACCCGGTTCGAGCTTGGGCAGGAATATGGCGTTGGTGTGTGATTCGGCATTGTAGAAATCCTCGCTGTCGCAGGTCAGCCCCCCGAGCAGTACGCGCTGGTATTCGCGATCCCAGTTGTTCACCGCCAGCATGATGTAACGCTGGTTGATGCCCCACGTGTCGGGCAGGGTAGTGATGAACGACGAGTCGATCATGTACCAGTTCTCGCGGTCGTTCTGCTGTTTCTGGTTGACGATCGAGTAGAGCGCCGCGCCGCTTTCGCCTACGGTGAACGACCCGAACTCGGTGAAGATGTTGGGTTCCTCCGTGTCGTTGCGGTGGCAGATGTTCTTGATCTGGGCGATGATCTCCTCGGTCAGGTATTCGTAGTCGTATTCGAAGTTGAGCGAGTTCTTGATGGGGAATCCGCCGCCGATGTTGAGGCTGTCCAGCTCGGGGCAGATGGCTTTGAGTTCGCAGTAGACGTTCATGCACTTCGACAACTCGTTCCAGTAGTAGGCCGTGTCCTTGATGCCCGTGTTGATGAAGAAATGCAGCATCTTGAGCTGGAACTTCTTGCTGTTCTTGAGCTTGGCCTTGTAGAAGTCGAGGATGTCGTTGTAGCGGATACCCAGCCGCGAGGTGTAGAACTCGAACTTGGGTTCCTCCTCGCAGGCGATGCGGATGCCGACCTTGCATTTCTTGGTGAAGGCGTCCTCGAACAGGTCGAGCTCCTCCTTGTTGTCCAGCACGGGGATCGTGTTGACGAAGCCGTCGTTCACCAGCTGGGCGATGTTCTCCACGTACTGCGGGCGCTTGAACCCGTTGCAGATGATGTAACGGTCTTTGTCGATGATGCCGCCGTCGTAAAGCGCATTGATTATATGTATGTCGTATGCCGACGACGTTTCCAGGTGGACGTCGTTCTTCATGGCCTCCTCCAGCACGAACGAGAAATGGCTCGACTTGGTGCAGTAACAATAGTTGTACGAGCCTTTGTAGTCGACCTTCGCCATCGCCACGTTGAACATGCGCTTGGCGCGGTTGATCTGTTGCGAGATCTTCGGCAGGTACGTTATCTTGAGCGGCGTACCGTACTGTTTGATCAGTTCCATGAGCGGGATGTCATGGAAATTCAACTCGTTGTCTTCGACCGAGAACTCATCCTGCGGGAAGTCGAACGTCTGTTCGATGAGGTCAATGTACTTGTCTTTCATGGCTGGTTCGTGTAAGTTTCGGCAATCCGTCTTCGCTACATCCGTAATTTCGGGCCAAAGTAGCTTGTCCGGATTTTTTGAAATTTCGGGATGCAAATCAAACGAATATTTTTCGTATAACCAATAGTTTGCCCGATTATTTTGAAAATCCGTGCCGAATTTTGCTTTTTTCATCGGAAAAGGGTATTTTTGAACCGGATTTTAAAAGTGGATTTCAATCGTGTTGGTTCAGACCATATCGCAATATCTCGGGTCGCACAAGCGGCTCGTCGTGCCCCAGCTCGGGACGTTCATCGTCAAGGAGCCGGGCGTAAGCATTGTTTTTTCGGAGTTGCTCAAACGCGACGACGGTGTGCTGCGCGGCCTGCTGCGAGAGGCGGGCGTCGGTGAACTGGAGGCTGCGGGCGAGATCGACCGCTTTGTCTTCGAGGTGCGCCATGCCGCCCAGCACGGGCAGGAGTTCCGGCTCGACGGCTTCGGGGTGTTGCGTCCCGGCCCCAACGGGACGATCGCCTTCGCCTACGAGCCGCGGCCTGTGCAGTCCGCTGCGGACGCAGCGCCGGGTGCCGCCTCGGTTCCGGCCGGGACGCGGCCCGCACCTGCGGGGCAAACACCCCCGAAACTGCCTTATTCCGAGCCGCGCGTGTCGCCCTCGGCCAAGATGAACCCCGACCCTTCGGTGCGGGGCCTGCGCTACGGCAAGCCGCCGAAGACTACCGCCGCCTACACCTATGTCGACCGGCCGCCGCGCCGGCGCCGTGCCGACCGTTTCATTTGGGTCGCCGCCATCGCCGCCGCCATCGCCGTCGCCGCCATCGCTTTCGGCTATCTGCGTGAAGCGAACGACAAGGAGGCCGAAATGCAGTACCTCGAACAACCCGCCGACCCGCAGCCCGCAACGGACACGGGCGCGGCGACGCCCGAACAACCCATAACGGAATAAATGACGGACATCACCACAGTCAAGCAGCGCTTCGGCATCATCGGCACTTCGGAACTTTTAGACCGGGCGCTGGAGGTCGCCGTGCGTGTGGCCCCCACCGACCTGACCGTCCTTGTCACGGGCGAGAGCGGCGTGGGCAAGGAGTTCTTTCCGCAGGTCATCCACGCCTATTCGGCGCGCAAACACAATAAATATATAGCCGTCAACTGCGCGGCGATTCCCGAAGGTACCATCGATTCGGAACTCTTCGGGCATGAGAAAGGCTCCTTCACCGGGGCGCTCGAAGCCCGCAAGGGCTATTTCGAGGAGGCCGACGGGGGGACGATCTTCCTCGACGAAGTCGCCGAGTTGCCGCACCCGACCCAGGCGCGCCTGCTGCGCGTGTTGCAGACGGGCGAGTTCATCCGCGTCGGGTCGTCCAAGGTGCAGAAAACCGATGTCCGCGTCGTTGCCGCCACGAATATGAACCTCCAGCAGGCCATCGCTTCGGGGCGTTTCCGCGAGGACTTGTACTACCGCCTCAGCACGGTGCCGATCACGGTGCCTTCGCTGCGCGAGCGGCCGCAGGACATCCCGCTGCTGTTCCGCAAGTTCGCCGCCGACGTGGCCGCACAGTACCGTATGCCCGCCGTGACGCTCGATGCCGCAGCGCGCGAGATGCTGATGCATTATTACTGGCGGGGCAATATCCGCCAGCTGAAAAACGTGGCCGAGCAGATCTCGGCCATCGAGGAGAACCGCGTGGTGACGGCGGCGATTCTGTCGCGCTACCTTCCGCCGCAGGACGGCGGGACGCCCGCGCCGATGGGGGGCATGCGCGCGGATGACACGATGTCCACCGAACGCGAACTGCTCTACAAGGTGCTGTTCGACATGCGGGCCGACATCAACGACCTCAAGCGGATGATGTCCGAGTTGATGCACAACACCCAGGCACCCTGCGGGCCTGTGCACGACGTCAAGGCGCTGCTGCCGACCACGGCCCAGAGCTCCGCTTCGGCCTATGCCCCTGCGGCGGTCTATGCCGAGAGCGAGGATGTCACCGACGAGCCGCCGCGCGAGATGACCAAGGCCGACATGCAGCGCGAGCAGATCATCCGCGCCCTGCGCCGCAATAACGGGCGCCGCCGCGAGGCTGCCGCCGAATTGTTCATGTCCGAACGTACGCTCTACCGCAAGATCAAGGAGCTGGGCATCGAAGAGAATTGAATGGACATGTATTGCATGCAAGTTTAATAGATTTTATTTATGCTGCCACAAAAATATATCATTGCCGTTCTGGGTGATGCCTATGAAGGAAAAACAACGACAATCAATAAGACTTTCAATAAATTGGCAGGCAGTAAAATAATCTCTGGCGTTACATCGGTGTGGGGGCCTTTGCCGTCTCCTTCCAATGTGGTCGATTTTTCTCTTACGGGGATTACCAAATACGGGCTTACAGGATTTTTAAGCCAGGGAGACCAAATATGCTACACTTATGTAAATTTGGAAAAATTAGTGCAGATGGGGTGCCAGGTGATTGTATGCGCTTGTAGGAAGCGTAATCCAGATACGTTCAATGCCGTAGCGAAAGTAGCGTGGGAATATGATTTTTCGATTATTTGGATTAAGTTTGATCGACCGAAAGATGTTTCTAAAGACGAATATACGGATGAATTATCCAACAAGATATTCTACTTATTCAAATAGTGCCATTATTTCGACGAGCGGTTGTTTTGCTGATAAAGAGCCGAATGACCTTCTGATGGTATTTTCGATGAATGAAGTTTAAATAAAAAAGAAGTGGCTTCCTTGCGGGTGCCAGAACAATCGATATGATTTTTAAGATGAAGATAAAACTTGCAATCACGGCCCTCTGTGCCGCCCTGCTGACCGGGTGCGGCGTGGCCATCAAATATTCGCTCTCGGGCGCCTCGATCCCGCCCGATGCCAGGACTTTCAGCGTGGCCTATTTCCCCAACAACGCCACGATGGTTGCGCCCATCCTCAGCTCGACGCTCACCGATGCACTCGTCGACATGTTCACCCGCCGTACCCGCCTGATGCAGGTCGAAGAGGGCGGCGACTTCGCTTTCGAAGGCGAGATCATCAACTATACCTCCACCACGGCGTCGGTGTCGAGCGACGATTACGCCCTGCTGAACCGCCTGACGATCACCATCAAGGTGCGTTTCACGAATGCCCTCGACGAGAAACAGTCCTGGAACAGGACTTTCACGGCCTACGAGGACTACGAATCCACGCGCCTGCTGACCGAAGTCGAGGGGGAGCTCATCCCGCAGATCGTCGACAAGCTGGTGACGGACATTTTCCAGGCTTCGGCTTCGAACTGGTAAATCTTCGCGGCAATGGCTGACCTGAAACAATATATCGCATCGTCCGGCGCGGGTGAACTTCCCGCAGAGGCGGAACTCGACGTGTTGCTCGCGCGCTGCGAGTGGTTCGACCTGGCGCGTATCGTACGCGAAATCGCCACGGGCAGGCCCGATTCCCGACTGGACGTGACCGCCCCGTGGCGTGCGCAGAGTTCGCTGCGCATGGCTGCGGTCGATGCCGATGCCCTGTGCCGGCTGTCGTCCGACGACATCATCGACCGTTTCCTGCGCGAGGAGGATCTGCGCATCGTGGCCGCCGACGGCGAACCCGAGGAGGAGGTGTGCACCGAGGCCGTGCTGGACGACGACGACCAGGTCGTGAGCGAGGAACTGGCGGAAATCTATCTTGCCCAGGGGCTTCGGGACAAAGCCATAGCGATTTATCGTAAATTAAGTTTGCGAAATCCCGAAAAAAGTGTTTACTTTGCCGAGCTAATTGGCAAACTGGAAAACAATAATTAAATTTCAACGATATGTTATACACGATTTGCATTGCCTTGATACTCATTGCCAGCGTTCTGGTGATCCTTGCGGTATTGGTGCAGAACCCCAAGAGCGGCATGGCCGCCAATTTCGGCGCGTCCAACCAGGTCATGGGGGTGCGTGAAACTTCGGATTTCCTTGAGAAATTCACTTGGACGATGGCTATCGCTATCGTTGTGCTGAGCCTCGTGGCTACGCTCGCCATGGACAAGGGGCGCGTCGCAGAGAGCAATAGCGAAATTTCGAAGGACGCCAAGGCACTTCAGGAGCGTGTCCTTGACCGAGGCGCCCGCCACGATGCCCCAGGCCGAGATTCCGGCACAGGCTCCGGCCGAAACCCCTGCGGAGCAGCCCGCCGAATAGGGTAGTATCCCGGAGGCTGCCCCTGACGACGGGGAACAGAAGACAAAAGACTGCGGAAGCGATTCCGCGGTCTTTTTTTTGTATTGTGCATTTCCTGTATACATTTCCTGTCTTTTCTGCTTCCACCGCCTGTTCCCCGCGTTCCCGGTGTTCCCGGTGTTCCCGGTGTTCCCGGTGTTCCCGGTGTTCCCCGCATTTTCTCCGTTCTTCTCCGTTCTCTGCCCCATCTGCCCACCCCCATCCTCCTCTGCTTCTGCCTTTGGTTTTTTCGTCTGTCCCTGTCTGTCCCTGTTTGCTCCCTCCTTCCTTTCCGGCTTTGCCCTTGCAGCCTGTGCTTCTTGTTCCGCGTAACTTGTTCATGTGCGATCTTTCATTTTTTTGCTATCTTCGTTTGCCGTCCTACTACTGCATCCTCTTCGAGCCTCTTCCTGGGGCCTCCTCTTCCTGGGGGTGTCCACTTTTTGCTTCCTCTCCGCGTTCCACGCTTCTGCCCCTCCCCTTTTCCTCTGTGATAGCCTCGGAATCGTAATAAATGTTTTTAATGGCTTTGAATATTTGAAAATAACTTTATCTTTGGTGGGTTGTAAAATAATTTTTATCTTTGTAGGTCAAGAGTTTTAATCAATATATTGCGTATGTATGTATATTTATTTTAAATATATTTCTGAATGAAAACCAAAACTTATGTAAAAGGCGTTGCCGCATTGTGCGCCCTCGCGGCGGTCGCCTGCACGGGCGTCCAGCAATCCCGGGGCGATGTGGCCGTCTATCTGGACGAGTCGCAGCCGCTTGAAAAGCGTGTCGAGGACGCTCTTTCGCGCCTGACGCTCGAAGAGAAGGTCGGGTTGCTGCATGCGCAGTCTAAATTCTCGTCGGCGGGCGTCCCGCGGCTGGGCATCCCCGAAGTGTGGTGCACCGACGGCCCGCACGGCATCCGCCCCGAGGTCTTGTGGGACGAGTGGGATCAGGCCGGCTGGACGAACGACTCGTGCACGGCATTTCCCGCGCTGACGTGCCTCGCCGCGACGTGGAACCCCGAAATGTCGGCCCTCTACGGCAAGTCCATCGGCGAGGAGGCGCGTTACCGGGATAAGGACGTGCTGCTGGGCCCCGGGGTCAACATCTACCGCACGCCCCTGAACGGGCGCAACTTCGAGTATATGGGCGAAGACCCCTTCCTGTCGGCCCGCATGGTCGTGCCTTACGTGCAGGGGGTACAGCAGAACGGGGTTGCCGCCTGCGTGAAGCACTTTGCCGTGAACAACCAGGAGCTGCGGCGCCATGAGGTCGACGTGGTGGTCGACGACCGTGCCCTGCACGAGATCTACCTCCCGGCCTTCAAGGCTGCGGTACAAGAGGGCGGCGCCTGGGCCATTATGGGCGCCTACAATAAATACAAGGGCGAGCATTGCTGCCACAACCAATACCTGCTGAACGACATCCTCAAGCGCGACTGGGCGTTCGACGGCGTGGTCATATCCGACTGGGGAGGCGTGCACGATACGCGCGAGGCCATCTTCAAAGGGCTCGACATGGAGTTCGGCACATGGACGGACGGCCTGAACTGGGGCGCGACCAATGCCTACGGCAATTACTACCTGGCGAATCCTTACCTCGAACTGCTCCGCAAGGGCGAGGTGGGTACCGGGGAGCTCGACGACAAGGCCCGCCGCGTGCTGCGCCTGATTTTCCGCACGGCGATGAACAGCCGCAAACCCTTCGGGTCGCTCTGCTCGCCGGAGCATAATGCCGCGGCACGCCGCATTGCGGGCGAGGGTATGGTGCTGCTCAAGAACGACGGCGGGGTGCTTCCCGTCGACCTTTCGAAAACGAAGAAACTGCTTGTCGTGGGCGAGAACGCCGTGAAGATGATGACCGTCGGCGGCGGTTCCTCGTCGCTCAAGGTGAAACACGAGTGTACGCCGCTGGAGGGTATCCGTGCGGCCGTCGGCGACAAGGCCGAGGTGCTCTACGAGCGCGGTTACGTCGGCGACGTGACGGGCGACTACAACGGGGTCGTGACCGGACAGGATCTCTCGGAAGGACGCTCCGGGGCTCAGCTCCTCGCCGATGCCATCGCCGCAGCCCGCAAGGTGGATGCCGTGGTGTTTATCGGCGGCCTGAACAAGGGCGACCATCAGGATTCCGAAGGCGCCGACCGTTTGCAACTCGGGCTGCCTTACGGACAGGATGCCGTGATCGGGGCTTTGGCCGAAGCCAACCCCAACCTTGCCGTGGTGTTCGTCTCGGGCAATGCCGTGGCGATGCCGTGGATCGACCGCGTGCCCGCCGTACTGGAGGCATGGTATTCGGGCTCCGAGGCCGGCAATGCGCTGGCCGACGTATTGTTCGGTGCCGTCAACCCTTCGGGTAAACTGCCCTTCACCTTCCCGGTGCGTCTGGAGGATTGCAGCGCCCACTCCGCCGGGGAGTATCCCGGCGAGGGGCAGGTCGTCTACCGCGACGGGATCTTCGTCGGTTACCGCTGGATCGAGAAGGAGCGGATCGAACCCCTGTTTGCCTTCGGCCACGGCCTGAGCTACACTACATTCGCCATCGGGAAACCTTCGTACAAGGACGGCAAAGTAACTGTTGAGGTTGCCAATACGGGCGACCGTGCCGGTGAAGAGGTGGTACAGATCTATGTGAAACGCGACGATGACATCGACGGCCCGCATAAATCGCTGCGCGCTTTCGAGCGTGTGAGTCTGCTCCCCGGCGAGAAAAAGCAGCTGAGCATCGACTTCCCCCGCAACCGTTTCGAGGGCTGGGACGAGGATACCCACATGATGCGCGTAGTTCCCGGCACCTACCAGCTTATGGCCGGCTCATCGAGCGCCGACCTCAAGTCAATCACCGTAAAAATCAAATAACCCTCACCACCCAACTTTTCCACGCTTCCGGCGCC
>OHLJ01001186.1_pt1 | contig 12016 bp, 12 predicted proteins | sample 1568991 | NCBI WGS metagenome assembly OHLJ01 (sample SAMEA3879601, study PRJEB24766) | human gut metagenome | biome: human-associated habitat; feature: feces | place: USA | collected 1985/1987
TGCAGACAGCATCGAAGCAGCAGGGTTAAAAGAGGATATGGATGTTTTTATTCGTATGATTCATGCCATACATAACTAAAAGTTATGAAACATGTCACTTTGTATAATTATGATTAAAATCCATCAAGAATTTAGGTGAATCTGAATATTGTGCAAAGTGTATATTTTTGCTATTATTGCAACAACAAGTTTCAGAGCTTTCGCAAATGTATGAAATATCATGACAATATAAGGTGCGGAAGATGAATGGAGGAAAAAGTGTGAAAAATTACATTTTTCACACACAAGATTTGTGTTTGAACACAAACTTGTGATGCCTTGAAAAATGGGCAGGAATGGAGGCTATTATGAAAAAAGCGGTAAGTATGTTTTTAACAGCAGCACTGGCAGTAAGTTGTCTGGCAGGCTGTGGCAGTTCAGCAGGAAACACATCAACAGGCAATGCATCTGCAGGAGCAGACAGCAGCGCATCAGACGACAGTGCAGCAGACGATAGTGCAGCAGACGGTTCTGTATTTAAGATCGGAAGCATCGGACCGACAACCGGTGATGCAGCAATTTACGGAAACGCAGTTATGAATGCAGCACAGATGGCGGTGGATGAGATCAATGCAGCTGGCGGTGCAAACGGATATCAGCTTGCATTCAAAGCAGAGGATGATCAGAACGATGCAGAGAAATCCGTCAATGCATATAACTCATTAAAAGACTGGGGTATGCAGATCTTAATGGGAACTGTTACAACAACACCTTGTGTAGCAGTTGCAGACAAGACAGCAGAAGATGGTATGTTTGAGATTACACCATCCGCATCATCCACAGATGTTATCACAAACGATAATGTATTCCAGGCATGCTTTACAGACCCGAACCAGGGTACAGCTTCTGCACAGTACATTGCAGACAACAATTTAGGAACAAAAGTTGCAGTCATCTATGACAGTTCGAGCGTATATTCTTCCGGTATCGAAGCTACTTTCGTGGAAGAGGCACAGAATAAAGGACTTGAGGTTGTAGCTGAGGAAGCGTTTACAGCAGATTCCAAGACAGATTTTTCCACACAGCTTCAGAAAGCGCAGTCTGCAGGCGCTGACTTAGTATTCTTACCGATTTACTATACAGAGGCATCTATCATTTTAACCCAGGCAAACGGTATGGGTTATGAGCCGGCTTTCTTCGGTGTTGATGGTATGGACGGAATCCTTGGCGTTGAGAACTTTGATACATCTTTAGCGGAAGGTGTTATGTTATTAACTCCATTCGCTGCAGATGCAGATGATGAGAAAACAAAAGCATTTGTTTCCACATACAAAGAGAAATATGGCGATGTTCCAAACCAGTTCGCAGCAGATGCTTACGATGCAATCTATGTTATCAAAGCAGCTATCGAGCAGGCAGGTGCAACACCGGATATGAGTGCTTCTGATCTGGGCACTGCATTAACCGGAGCAATGACATCTATCTCTGTAGATGGATTGACAGGTGAGGGAATGACATGGCAGGCAACCGGAGAGGTCAGCAAGGCTCCTAAGGCAGTAGTGATCAAAGATGGTGCTTACGCAGCAATGTAAATGAAATAAAAAATAAATAGTTATTTTATAAGGAAAGAAAGGGGTTGTTTGCAGACGAAGCTGTCGCAGTCAGCCCCTTTTATACTTATGACAGAATATTTTTAAACGTCACATTGTGGCGTTTTTTGAAACAAAAAGATTGTATACAAGTATTTCAAATGGTATAATAAAAAAATCAATGTATTAACGTTATAAAGTAAGAATGGAGGATTGTTATGAATTTCTTATCTTACCTGATCAATGGTATCAGTCTTGGAAGCGTCTATGCGATCATTGCACTGGGATATACCATGGTATACGGTATCGCAAAGATGTTAAACTTTGCACATGGAGATGTTATCATGATCGGCTGTTATGTGGTATTCCTTGCCATGAACGGTCAGGGATGGCCGCCACTTGTGGCAGTTGTTCTGTCTGTTATTGTTTGTACGGTTCTTGGTATCGTCATCGAAAAAATTGCTTACAAACCACTCAGACGTGCTACCCCGCTTGCCGTATTGATTACAGCGATCGGTGTCAGCTACTTTTTACAGAATGCCGCACTGTTATTATTCGGTGCAGACACAAAGTCCTTTACAAATGTTGTAACACTGCCGTCCTTAAAACTTGCAGGTGGAAGTCTTACAATCTCAGGAACCACGATCGTGACGGTTCTTGCCTGTGTCATCATCATGGCTGGTCTGATGATTTTTATCAAAAAAACAAAAGCCGGACAGGCTATGCTTGCTGTTTCTGAGGATAAAGATGCAGCACAGCTGATGGGTGTGAATGTCAATGCAACAATTTCACTGACCTTTGCAATTGGCTCCGGGCTTGCGGCAATCGCAGGTGTGCTGTTCTGCTCCGCATATCCTACACTGACTCCTTATACAGGTTCCATGCCTGGTATCAAAGCATTTACCGCAGCGGTATTCGGAGGAATCGGTTCTATTCCGGGAGCACTGATTGGTGGTATCCTGCTTGGTATCATTGAGATCTTAGGACGTGCTTATATTTCGTCCCAGTTGTCAGATGCAATCGTGTTTGCAGTGCTGATCATTGTACTGCTTGTAAAACCGACCGGTATTCTTGGAAAACAGATCCACGAAAAAGTATAAGGTCAGATTGGAGTAATGATATGTCAAAATTAAATGTAAAATCAATGAAAAAAAGTACATTAGACCATCTGATTACCTTTGCGATGGTAATTGTGGCCTATCTTATCGTCCAGATACTGATTGCAGCAGGAGTGTTGTCCTCCCTGATGCAGGGACTTTTAGTGCCGATGTGCACTTATTCCATTGTTGCGATCGGATTAAATCTGTGCGTGGGTTATTTAGGGGAACTCAGTATCGGACATGCAGGATTTATGTGTGTCGGTGCTTTTTCAAGTGCATTTGCAACAAAACTTTTACAGAATGTGATCCCAAACCAGATTCTGCTGTTTATCATCGTTTTAATTATCGGAACCGACCGTTCGTTTTATCATTGCATTATTGATCGGAATCGTGTTTGCAGCATTTTTCGGATTCCTGATCGGTATCCCGGTACTGCGCTTAAGAGGTGACTATCTTGCAATCGTAACGCTTGCATTTGGTGAGATCATCAAAAACGTGATCAACGTACTTTATATCGCAAAAGATACCGATGGTTTTCATTTTGCAATTTCAAACGGAAATGCAATCAAACTTTCCGATGAGGGAGAGTGGCTGATCAATGGTGCAAAAGGAATTGCAAAGATTCCGCACTTATCCAGCTTTACCGCCGGCGTGATTATGATTCTGATCTGTCTTTTCATTGTATATCATCTGGTAAATTCCAGAAGCGGACGTGCCATCATGGCGATCCGTGATAACCGTATTGCAGCTGAATCGGTTGGTATTAACATTACAAAATTTAAATTGATGGCATTTACGATCTCTGCAGCGATCGCGGGAGCAGGCGGTGTTTTATATGCGCACAATCTGTCTACTGTTACAGCGACACCTGCAAACTTTGGTTACAACATGTCGATCATGATCCTTGTATTTGTTGTATTAGGCGGTATGGGAAGCTTCCGCGGTTCGATCATTGCGGCTGTGATCCTGACATTGCTGCCGGAGGTACTGCGTGGACTCTCCGATTATCGTATGCTGATTTATTCTATCGTACTGATCGCAATGATGCTCTTTAACTGGGCACCGAAATGTATTGAGTTCAGACAGCGTATGGCAGCGAAACTGAAAAAGAACACAAAGAAAGGAGTACAGTAACATGAGTTTATTGGAAGTAAAAAATCTTGGTATCTCCTTTGGCGGTCTGCGTGCAGTAGACGGATTTCATATTTCAATCGAAAAAGGACAGTTATACGGACTGATCGGGCCGAACGGTGCCGGAAAGACAACTGTATTTAATATGTTAACCGGTGTGTATACACCAAATGACGGATCTATCACATTAGATGGAGTGGATATCACAGGGAAAAAGACCATCGATATCAATAAAGCAGGAATCGCCCGTACATTCCAGAATATCCGTCTGTTTAAAGACCAGTCAGTGCTTGATAATGTAAAGATCGGTCTGCATAATCAGATCACATATTCTACGCTGACAGGAATCTTACGTCTGCCAAAATACCATCAGGCAGAAAAAGAGATGAATGAGAAAGCAATGGAACTTTTAAAAGTATTTGATCTTGAAAAAGAAGCAGATTTTCTTGCATCCAACCTTCCTTATGGTAAACAGAGAAAACTTGAGATCGCGAGAGCACTTGCGACAAATCCAAAGCTTCTGCTCTTAGATGAGCCGGCTGCCGGTATGAACCCGAACGAGACAAAAGAGCTGATGGAGACAATTCATTTTGTGAGAGATGAGTTTGACATGACAGTGCTTCTGATCGAGCATGATATGAAACTGGTATCCGGTATCTGTGAGAAACTTACCGTGTTAAACTTCGGGCAGGTTTTAGCAGAGGGTAAAACGACAGAAGTCCTGAATGATCCACAGGTTATCAAGGCATACTTAGGAGAATAGGAAAGGAGGTTTTAAGTTATGGCAATGCTTGAAGTAAAGAATCTGGAAGTATACTATGGCGTGATCCAGGCAATCAAGGGAATCTCCTTTGAGGTCAATGAGGGAGAAGTCATTGCGCTGATCGGTGCAAACGGCGCCGGAAAGACGACAACGCTGCAGACGATCACCGGTATGTTGAGTCCTGCGGCGGGCGAGATTATTTTTGAGGGATGTGATATCTCAAAGATCCCGGGACACAAGATCGTTTCAATGGGAATGGCGCATGTGCCGGAGGGACGTCGTGTATTTGCAGAGTTGTCCGTATATGAAAACTTAAAACTGGGTGCATATACCAGAAAAGATAAACAGGAGATCGCAGAGTCATTAGCAAAAGTATATGAGAGTTTCCCACGACTGGAAGAGCGTAAAAACCAGCTTGCAGGAACCTTAAGCGGTGGTGAGCAGCAGATGCTTGCCATGGGGCGTGCGCTGATGTCAAAACCGAAGATCATCCTGATGGATGAGCCGTCTATGGGGCTTTCTCCGATTCTCGTGGAAGAGATTTTCCACATTATCCGTGAAATCTCTGCGGGTGGAACAACCGTACTTTTAGTAGAGCAGAATGCGAAGAAAGCGTTATCCATCGCTGACCGTGCATATGTACTGGAGACCGGCAATATCGTTCTCTCCGGTGATGCAAAGGAAATGATGAATAACGAATCGATCAAGAAAGCATATCTTGGAGAATAGGGGGATGCAGCAATGAAAAAAACAGTGATTACAATCGCAAGAAGCTACGGCAGCGGCGGACGTACGCTGGGTAAGCTGCTCGCAGAAGAACTTGGAATTAATTGCTACGACAGAGAGATTTTAAGAATGGCATCCGATGACAGCGGCATCAATGAGGCGCTTTTCGGACAGACCGATGAAAAATTAAAGAAATCACCTTTGTTTCGTATTGCACGCAAAAATCCGTACAAGGGCGGTGTAATCCCGCCGGAGAGCGCAGATTTCGTATCGGATGACAACCTGTTTAATTATCAGGCAAAAGTGATCCGTGAACTGGCGGAGGAAGAGTCCTGTATCATTATTGGAAGATGTGCGGATTATGTGTTAAAGGATGATCCGAATGTGCTCCGTCTGTTTTTCTTTGCACCGAAGGAAGATTGTATCGTCCGTGTAATGGAGCATGACGGAATTACCGGGCGGGATGCGGAGAATAAGATCGAAAAGATCGATAAGCACCGTGCGGATTATTATAAATATTATACCGGGAAGGACTGGTATGATGCGAGAAACTATGATTTCTGTCTGGACACGACTTCCATGGGATATGAAAAGCTGGTGGAGGTTGTGAAGAACTTTATTGAGGTGTACCAGAGTTAAGGTGCGGGAATGAAAAAGCAGGGCATGGGTGGCTCTGCTTTTTTTGTGGGAGTGGGGTGGCTGGGTTTGCCGGCTGGTGCGGTGTGCCGATCGCCTGCGTACCTGCATGAAAAAGAATACTATACAGCTTTCCTTTGGGTTGCTATAATAAAAAGAAAGGTTTGCCAACGCGAAACTCTCAAGAACGTAGCGTCGTTGTGCGGCGTGCCTTCGTTAAACAGGTGCCCGCCACACAACGACCACCACAACCTGAAAAAGAGTTTCGCCCTAGGCTCTATTACTTTATTATAACAACCCAAAAGAAAGGGGCACACACAAATGAGCGAGTTAACCAAAGAAATGCCAAAGAAACTGGGATTCGGCTGCATGCGTCTCCCGGTAACCGACGGCAGCACAGAAAATATCAACGACGCAGCGTTCTGCGAGATGATCGATTCCTACATCGAACAGGGATTTAAGTACTTTGACACCGCATATCCATATCACAATGGCAGATCCGAGGAAACAGTCGGACGCTGTCTGGTACAACGGTATGCGAGGGATCGTTTTTTCCTTGCGAGCAAGATGCCGGTATGGCTGGTCAAAGAGTACGCTGACTACGGAAAGTATTTCGAGGAACAGTTAAAAAAATGCCAGGTAGAGTATTTTGACTTTTATCTTTTACATGCCATGAATAAAGACCGGGTCAAAGAGGCAGAGAACTTAGGCGGATTTCAGTTTGTACAGAGCATGAAAGCGGAGGGAAAGATCCGGCATATCGGATTTTCTTTCCACGATAAGGCAGATGTGTTGGATGAGATTCTGACAAATCATCCGGAGATGGAGTTTGTGCAGCTTCAGATCAATTATTATGACTGGGAGTCTGAGAACGTGCAGTCACGCAAATGTTATGAGGTGGCAGAAAAGCATGGAGTACCTGTGATCGTGATGGAGCCTGTCAAGGGCGGTACGTTAGCAAATATGGTCGGAGAGCCGGCGAGGATCTTAAGTGCGCTGGATGAAAATGCTTCCTATGCATCTTATGCGGTCCGGTATGCGGCATCACTGCCCAATGTAATTTTGGTGTTAAGCGGGATGTCGGATCTAAAGCAGTTACAGGACAATACGGCTTATATGAAAGATTTTCAGCCGCTCACGGATAAAGAGCAGCAGGCAATCGGAAAGGTGGTGGAAGAACTCGAAAAACTTCCAACGATTCCTTGTACCAACTGCCGTTACTGTGTGGAGGGATGTCCGAAAAAGATCCGTATCCCGGATATTTTTGGAGTCTACAACATGGGCGTACAGTTTGGAGTGACGGATGCGGCACGGGGGTCTTACCGCTGGCAGATCGACGGAAGCGGTAAAGCCGGAGACTGCATCAAATGCGGAAAATGCGAGGCACAGTGCCCGCAGCATCTTGAAATCCGAAAACTGTTAGAAGAGGCAGCAGACATTTATGAAAAAGAAATGCACTTATAATTTCTTCAAAATCTTTTCCATGTCCCGCTGATGCCCGATGATCATCAGATGTTCTTCTCTACGGAACACATACTCTGCATTCGGCATCAGTTCCATGCCGTTTTCAGCTTTGATGCCGATGATATTTGCATTATATTTGACACGGACATTGACGTCCCTGATCGAATGACCGATCCATTCCGGCAGAGGGGCAATTTCGTAAATGGAAAAATTATTTCCGAGTTCCACATAGTCAAAGACCTGATTTGCAGAAAAACGGACTGCAACTTTTTCTGCAATATCACGGTCTGGATAAATAACTTCGTCCGCGCCGTTGCGCAGCAGGAACTTTGCGTGGATATCACGGTTGGCCTTGCTGACAACATATTTTGCTCCAAGATCTTTTAACAGGCTTGTGATCTCAAGACTGCTCTGAAAATTTTCACCAATACAGACAAAACAGTAATCAAAGTTTCCGACACCAAGACTTTTTAATACTTTTTCGTTGGTGCAGTCGCCAATCTTGGCGCTGACCACAAGGGGAAGAAGGTCTTCTAAGCTTGCTTCGTCTTTGTCAACGATCATAATCTCATTGTCAAGTTTGGCAAGATCCTGACATAAATGGGTGCCGAAACGTCCTAGTCCGATAATTAAAATTGATTTCATAAGTAAATTCCTTTCTCAGCCGATGTTGATGCGTTCTACCGGCTGCATGATATGTGTCAGTTTTTTGTGATCGGTAAAGGAAAGTGCAAAGGAAAGGCTTCCCAAACGACCGATATACATCAGAAAAATAATGATAAGCCGCGAGATAAAATTAAGCTGTCCGGTCAGTCCGGTTGTCATTCCGGCAGTACAGATTGCGGATATGACTTCAAAAAGCGTATCTCCGAGCGGAAAACCCTGCATGCCGCAGATTGCGAGGGTTGCGGCAAGTCCGGCAAACAGGTAGGTACACAGCAGGGCTGTAGCTTTTGTGATCGTGTCGTCTTCGATCCTGCGGCCAAAAATATTTGTTCCGGTCGTTCTTAAGAGCGTGGAGCGCAGATGCAGGAGCAGAACGAAAATGGTTGCCATTTTGACGCCGCCCGCCGTGGAACCGGAACCGCCTCCGATGAACATCAGGATAATGGTAAGCAGTTTGCCACCCTCTGTGAGAGAGCCAATATCAAGTGTATTAAAACCGGCAGTTCTTGGTGTAATCACACTGAAAAAAGAACTGCAGATGATGCCTGTCGTGCTCATATCGGCGTAAAGATTATTTCGTTCCAGCAAATAAAACAGTAAAGCTCCGCCAAATACCAGAACTGCCGAAAAACTCAAGACCATTTTTGTCTGCAGGGCATATTTTTTAAAGTGCCATTTGTGGTCAATGATATCACTCCAGACGATAAATCCGATGCCGCCGATCAGAATTAATGCAGACAGCGTAAAGCTTACGATTGGATCGTCATAATAGGCAGTAAAAGAGGAATATGGTTTGTATTTTCCCATGATGTCGAAACCCGCATTGCAAAACGCAGATATGGAATGAAAGATGCTGTAATAAAGTCCGTTAAAAAAACCCATTTCAGGATAAAAGCGGGTAAATAACAGCAGTGCACCGATTCCTTCAAATAGTACGGTTCCCTTTAATACACGTTTGATCAGCCGTACTACGCCGCCGATATCTAATACATTGAAACTTTCCTTGATCCAGCCGCGTTCTTTGAGACCGATTTTCCTGCGCAGCACCAGGGAAACAGCAGTTCCGATGGTAATAAAGCCAAGACCGCCGATCTGGATTAAAAGTAATAATACAAGCTGTCCAAAGAAGGACCAGTGTGTATAGGTATCGACCAGAATAAGACCGGTGACGCAGGTGGCACTTGTTGCTGTAAAAAGTGCTGTGATAAAAGGGGTAAATTCGCCGGTGCGAGAAGAGCAGGGAAGCATCAAAAGACATGTTCCGCCTAAGATAAGCAGAAGAAAACCAAGTGCGATCAACTGCATGTCAGAGAGCCGCTTTATTTTTTTTGGTAACATATATCCTCCAAAGAGTAAAATTTTGTTGAGAAACGTATATTAAAATATTATAATACGAATAGTGAACTTTGTATATATAACATTTTTACAAAGTTAAAGAGGAGAGGAGCATGAAGAGTTATGGATGATTTGTTTGGTCTGATTGTGATAATTATTGGCATTGCAGCAGGGATTTACAGTGATAAAAAGAAAAAAGAAGGAAAACAAAAGAAAGCGGCTGTGCCGAATCAGCCCGGCGGAGGAAGAAAAAATGTACCACAGACACAGGTTTCTTATGGTGGTCATGCAGGAAGACCGGATGTTCTGGCGGATGCGGTAAATGCGATGCAGAGGGATTTATCTGCAAGACAGCAGGAATTAAAACAGAGGCTGCAGCAGAAGTATGGCACGGCTGCATCGAATACGGCAAAGTCCACGCAGGCAGCGCGCCCTGTTTCAAATCCCGGAAAAGGTGCTATTTTAAACCGTGCAGATTTGAACGTCAATGAAAACCAGACGGACGAACTGCGGGAACAGTTTTATGAAAAAACAGGGGAGCCGCCGAAAAAAGTACACGGGGAGTGTGAGGACGAATGTTCCCTGATGGATCAGGTCAATGATCTGATGATCATGGGATATCAGGCAAACCTGAGTTTTGAGCGCGATTTTGTGGCAGAGGGAGTGGAGATGTTAAACCGTTTTGAACTGCCGGACGAAATTGCGGGATTGACAGAAGTACATACGGCATAAGTTGAAAGAAAGGACAGCAACAGTATGGCAGAAAGAATACCGGTAAGTGGCGAGATCTACCGCCATTTTAAAAATAAATTATATCAGATCGTAGCAATTGCGACACATTCTGAAACAGGAGAAAAACTGGTGATCTACCAGGCGTTATATGGAGATTTTGGCGTGTATGCAAGACCACTCACCATGTTTACCAGTGAAGTGGATCACGAAAAATATCCGGAGGTGACGCAGAAATACCGGTTTGAGCTGGTGGAGCGGGAGAAGAAAGAGGATGTGCAGGCAGCACAGACTGGCAGTGAGCGGTCTGCAGACATGACACAAAGATATAGTGTTGGACATAGTACAGGGCGGACGATTCTACAGAATCAGAACGGAAGAAATGCAGATACCAGCGTACGGGAGAATGAGCGCGTGTCAGGAGATATCAGTGTACAGAGCAACAAAGCTGTGTCAGGAGATGTCGGAGCGCAGGAAAGTAAAAGTGCTTCATCTGATACAGAAGAGCAGGTAGAACCTAAGCTTATGGAGTTTTTGGATGCGGATTCCTTTGAGGAAAAGTATAATATCCTGACATCTATGCGCGATATCATTACAGATAAAATGATCAACAATATGGCAGTTGTTTTAGACGTTGTGATCCCGGAAGGAGATCTCGATGACCGTTATGAGCAGCTCAAACAGTGTATCCGTACCAGACAGCGTTTTGAGAGCACACGTCTCAGATAATCTGTGTGGAAAATAAGACTGTGAGTTTGTTTTTCACACGGCTATTTGTTGAGGATTAGTGTACAAAAATGGAGATTACATGGTTTCAGAAGAATTAAAATCAAAATTACAACAGATCACGCAGCAGGAGATTTACAAGGTGATCGTCAGCAAACCTTCCGACAAAGCTGCAAAATACCGCAAGATCGAGATTGAAAAAAAATCGTCCGGTTACCAGGCAGCCGCTTATACGCAGAAACAGGTTTTTCATGAAAAGATAGAACCGGATGGACTTTTAGATTATCTGTCAGGGCGTGTCGGCAGTGAATTTTTACAGTTAAATGCCTGGGATGGCAACAGTGAATATATGCTTCTGATCTCGAAAAAGGGAAAGGTGACTTACCGATGTAAAAAGCAGGCAGAGGGTGCAGCAAAAGTGCAGGAATCCCATAACCGTAAAAAGAAATATCTGTTGGAAGAGGGAACCGTGATCCCACCGCTGGTTGATATGGGAGTTTTTACGGCAGACGGAAAAGTAGTCCGCACTATGTACGATAAGTTCCGGCAGATCAACCGTTTCCTTGAAATCATCGAGGACGGAGTGCGGGATTATCCGTATAATCACTTAAATATCATTGATTTCGGCTGCGGAAAGTCTTACCTGACTTTTATCCTGTATTATTATTTTGCGGAGATCAAAAAAATGAACGTGCAGATCGTAGGACTTGATCTGAAAGAGGACGTGATCAAAAACTGCAATCTTGCGGCGGAGAAATATGGCTATCACAATCTGCATTTTGAACTGGGGGACATCAACGGCTATCAGACACCGTTTCCGGTAGACATGGTAGTGACACTGCATGCCTGTGATACGGCGACGGATTATGCGCTTTATAATGCGGTTCAGTGGGATGCAAAGATGATTTTTTCCGTACCGTGCTGTCAGCATGAGTTAAACGGACAGATAGAGACGGACCAGTTTTCATTACTGACGCGCTATGGCATTATAAAAGAGCGTTTTTCCGCGCTTGCGACGGATGCGATACGCGCAAACCTGCTGGAGGCGTGCGGATACAAAACTCAGCTTTTAGAGTTTGTTGATTTTGCGCATACGCCAAAGAATATCCTGATCCGTGCAGTACAGAAGAAGATCGTGCCGCGTGCGGTAAAACAAAATTACCTCACAGAGG
>OHLJ01001199.1_pt1 | contig 11888 bp, 8 predicted proteins | sample 1568991 | NCBI WGS metagenome assembly OHLJ01 (sample SAMEA3879601, study PRJEB24766) | human gut metagenome | biome: human-associated habitat; feature: feces | place: USA | collected 1985/1987
GTGGCATCGCGTCAGCGATGACGGAAGGAGTTTTTCTCTATTCTACCATCAAACCTTGAAATAGTCCACGCCGCCCTCAAAGATCGGCTGATATTTGTCGCCGGTGACATTCTTGTACAGGTACTCGCCGCTGCGCTCCGAATGGCCCATCTTACCAAAGACGCGGCCGTCCGGGCTGGTGATGCCCTCGATGGCGAGGACGGAGCCGTTGGGGTTGTACTTCATGTCCATGCTGGGGTTTCCGTCCTGATCGACGTACTGGGTTGCGATCTGGCCGTTGGCGATGAGGGTGTCCAGCACGCTCTGAGGTGCCACGAAGCGGCCCTCACCGTGGCTGATGGCCACGGTGTGCTGGTCGCCCACGCTGCACTTGGACAGCCAGGGGCTGCCGGTAGAGGCGATGCGGGTGCGCACCAGCATGCTCTGGTGGCGGCCGATGGTGTTGAAGGTCAGGGTGGGGTCGCAGGCGGTGATGGGGCGGATATCGCCGTAGGGCACCAGACCCAGCTTGATCAGAGCCTGGAAGCCGTTGCAGATGCCCAGCATCAGGCCGTCGCGCTGCTGCAGCAGACGGCGTACAGCCTCGGTGACCGCAGGGTTGCGGAAGAAGGAAGCGATGAACTTGGCGCTGCCGTCCGGCTCGTCGCCGCCGGAGAAGCCGCCGGGCAGCATGACGATCTGGCTTGCGTCAATGGCCTTGACCAGTGCCTCGCAGCTCTCGGCAACGTCGGCGGGGGTCAGGTTGCGGATGACCAGGATCTCAGGGTCGGCACCGGCGCGGGCAAAGGCCTTGGCGGTGTCGTACTCACAGTTAGTGCCGGGGAACACCGGGATGATGACCTTGGGCTTTGCCACACCGATCTTGGGTGCGGCGGGGGCGGTCAGGCTGCCGTTGATCTTCTCCACGGCGGGGCCAGCCTTGCGGTAGGGATACACAGGCTCCAGCTTGCTCTCCCAGATCTCCTGCAGCTCGGCCATATCCAGCTTTTCGCCGCAGGATTCAAATGTGTACTCCTTGGTGGTCTCGCCCAGCAGCATACCGGCGGGAGAATCAGACACCATTTCCAAAATGATGGAGCCATACATGGGCTCAAACATCTGATGGGTGGTCATGTCCGCACGCATCTTGAAGCCGATGCGGTTGCCCAGACCCATCTTGAACAGGGCCTCGGCAATGCCGCCGTAGCCCACGGAGCAGGCAGCAGCGACCATGCCCTCTTCGATCATGTTCTCTACGATTCTATAGTTGGCCTTCAGGGAGAAGAAGTTGGGGCAGCCGGTCTCGGGGTCCAGAATGGGCCGGATGAGGACAACAGTGCTCTCGGGCTTCTTGAACTCGGTGGAGACCACCTTGCTGGCCTTGCCGATGGCAGTGGCAAAAGACACCAGCGTGGGGGGCACATCCAGCTGCTCAAAGGAGCCGGACATGCTGTCCTTGCCGCCGATGGAGGCAATGCCCAGACCCATCTGGGCATCCAGAGCACCCAGCAGGGCGGCCAGCGGCTTGCCCCAGCGCTCGGGCTTGGTGCCCAGGCGCTCAAAGTACTCCTGGAAGGTCAGGTAGGCATCCTCATAGCGGAAGCCGGAGGCCACCAGTTTGGTGACGCTGTCCACCACGGCCATCCGTGCGCCGATATACTGGTTGGCGCTCATCAGGTAGGGGTTGTAGCCCCAGGCCATGCCGGAGCAGGTGTTGGTCTCGCCATCCACGGGCAGCTTTGCCACCATGGCGTTCTGGGGGGTCAGCTGGTAAGCACCGCCAAAGGGCATCAGGACGGTGGCGGCACCAATGGTGCTGTCGAACCGCTCGGAAAGGCCCTTCTTGCTGCAGACGTTCAGGTCGCCCACCATGTTCTTCATCTTCTGCTCGAAGGTCACACCGGCCCACTGGGGCTGCCAGACGGTGCCCTTCTCGATGTGGACGTTCTGGTGCTTCTCGGCACCGTTGGAGTTCAGGAACTCGCGGCTGATGTTGACGATGGACTTGCCGTTCCACACCATGTTCAGGCGCTTTTCCTCGGTGACCTTTGCCACGGGGGTCGCCTCAAGGTTCTCCTCGGTGGCAATGGCGATGAACTTGTCCACATCCTCGGGGGCAAGGGCCACAGCCATGCGCTCCTGGCTCTCGCTGATGGCCAGCTCGGTGCCGTCCAGACCCTCGTACTTCTTGGTGACCTTGTTCAGGTCGATATACAGGCCGTCGGCCAGCTCGCCGATGGCAACGGAAACGCCGCCCGCACCAAAGTCGTTGCAGCGCTTGATCATCTTGCAGGCATCCTCGCGGCGGAACAGGCGCTGCAGCTTGCGCTCGATGGGGGCGTTGCCCTTCTGGACCTCAGCACCGCAGTGCTCGAGGCTGTCCAGCTTGTGGGCCTTGGAGGAACCGGTGGCACCGCCGATGCCGTCGCGGCCGGTGCGGCCGCCCAGCAGGACGATGACATCCCCGGGGGCGGGGCACTCGCGGCGGACATGGGAAGCGGGAGTCGCACCCACCACAGCGCCGATCTCCATCCGCTTTGCCACATAGCCGGGGTGGTAGATCTCATCCACCTGGCCGGTGGCAAGGCCGATCTGGTTGCCGTAGGAGGAATAGCCCGCCGCCGCGGTCTGCGCGAGCTTGCGCTGCGGGAGCTTGCCTGAAAGCGTTTCGGCAAGCTCCTTTCTCGGGTCACCGCCGCCCGTCACACGCATTGCCTGATGGACATAGGCACGGCCGGAGAGCGGGTCGCGGATGCAGCCGCCGATGCAGGTGGCCGCGCCGCCGAAGGGCTCGATCTCGGTGGGGTGGTTGTGGGTCTCGTTTTTGAACATCAGCAGCCAGTCCTGCTCCTCGCCGTTCACCTTGGCGGGAACGTGGATAGAGCAGGCGTTGATCTCCTCGCTCTCGTCGAGCTCGGGGAGCAGCCCGCGGGCTTTGAGCGTCTTTGTGCCGATGGTCGCAATATCCATGAGCGTCTGCGGGCGCTTGGCAGCCCTCTCCGCGCCGTAGACCTCCTCGCGCGCAGCAAGATAGCGCGCATAGGCGCCCTTGACGGCGTCATCGTCGATGCGGATCTCGTCAAGGTGCGTGGAGAAGGTCGTGTGGCGGCAGTGGTCGGACCAGTAGGTGTCGACCACGCGCAGCTCGGTCACGGTGGGGTCGCGGTGCTCGGTCTCGCGGAAATAGTCTTGCAGCGCCTTGAGGTCGGCAATATCCATGGCAAGCCCCATAGAGGAGAGCAGTGCGGAGAGCCCGGCCTCGTCCATGGCGGTGAAGCCCTCGACGGACGAAACGCACTTCGGCTCGGCAAGCTCCTCGGCGAGCGTTTCGGGCTTTGCAAGGCTCGCCTCGCGGCTTTCGACGGGGTTGATGACATAACGCTTGACCGCCTCGACATCGGCATCCGTCAGCATCCCATAGAGCGCGTAGACCTTCGCCGTGCGGATGCGCGGGCGCTCGCCTTGGCTCAGAAGCTGGATGCACTGCGACGCGCTGTCCGCGCGCTGGTCGAACTGACCGGGCAGGGGCTCGACGGCAAAGACCGCGCAGGCGTCCTGCGTGTCCGCCGCGTCGGACACAAGGTCCAGCGGCGGCTCGGAGAACACGCTCCTGCAGGCATTTTCAAAGAGAGGGGCCTCGATCCCCTCTACATCATAGCGGTTCCAGATACGCGCGGCGCGCAGGCCCTGCACGCCGAGAAAATCGCGGCAGTCCGTCAGCAGCGCCTCGCACTCGGGCGCGAGACCTTGCCGCTTTTCCACATAGGTCCGAAATACCATTTTATCCTCTTTCCTCCCGCGCCGCGAGCGCGGCGCTGCCGATGTCGCCGCGGCAGTATTTGTTGGCAAAATCTACGCCCTCCGCCAGATGGTACGCGTCCTCGACGGCGGCCCTCAGTGTGGGGGCGACGGCGGTGACGCCGAGCACGCGTCCGCCCGCGGTCAGGAGCGTATCGCTGTCCTTTTTCGCGCCCGCGACATAGCAGTGCGCGGCGGCCTCTTCGCTCATTGTGATGGGGAAGCCGCTCTCATACTTTTGAGGGTAGCCCTCGGACGCAAGCACGACACAGCAGGCAGAATCAGTCGAAAATTCCACGCTCACATCCGCAAGCGTACCGTTCGTCGTCGCCTGCATGACGGTGAGCAGGTCGCTTTTGAGCAGCGGCAGCACCGCCTGCGTTTCGGGGTCGCCGAAGCGGCAGTTGTACTCCACGACCTTCGGGCCGCTCTTGGTGAGCATCAGCCCGAAATAGAGGCAGCCGCGGAAGGGGCGGCCCTCGGCGCGCATCGCGCGGATCGTCGGCAGGAAAATATTCTCCATGCACTCCGCCGCAATTTCCTTTGTATAGTACGCGTTCGGCGCGACCGCGCCCATGCCGCCGGTATTGGGGCCTTTGTCACCGTCGAGCGCGCGCTTGTGGTCCATGGAGGAGACCATCGGCACAAGCGTTTCGCCGTCGGTGAAGCTCAGCACCGAGACTTCGGGACCCTCCATATATTCCTCGATGACGACGCGCGCGCCGCTCTGACCGAAGGTCTTATCCTCGATCATCGCGCGCACGGCGGCCTTCGCCTCCTCAACTGTCTGCGCGACGACGACGCCCTTGCCGAGCGCGAGGCCGTCCGCCTTGACGACGATGGGCGCACCCTCGGCGTCGATGTAGGCACAGGCGGAGGGCGCGTCGGTAAAGACGCGGTATTTTGCGGTGGGAATGTTGTATTTTTGCATCAAGTCCTTTGCAAACGCCTTGCTCGCCTCGATGACGGCGGCCTTTTTGTCAGGGCCGAAGCAGGGGATGCCCGCCTCGCTCAGCGCGTCGACCGCGCCGAGGGCGAGGGGGTCGTCGGGCGCGACGACGGCATAATCAATGCCGTGCGCCTTGGCAAATTCGACCTGCGCGGGGATGTCCTTCGCGCCGATCTCACTGACGCAGACCGCGTCGGCGGCGATGCCGCCGTTGCCGGGCAGACAGTAAATTTTCTCGACCGCGGGGTTTTCCTTCAGCTTTTTAATGATGGCGTGTTCGCGGCCGCCGCCGCCGATGACCATGAGCTTCATGGAGAAATTCCTCCTTGCTTAATGATGGAACAGGCGCATACCCGTGAACGTCATAGTGATGCCGTATCTGTTTGCCGTCTCGATGACATTGTCGTCGCGGATCGAGCCGCCCGGCTCGACGATGTAGGAAGCGCCGCTCTTGCGCGCGCGCTCGACATTGTCGCCGAAGGGGAAAAAGGCGTCCGAGCCGACGGTCACGCCGCGCTGCTGCGCGAGCCAAGCGCGCTTTTCCTCGCCCGTGAGCGCCTCGGGGCGCTCCTGAAAGACGCGCTGCCACGCGCCGTCGGCAAGCACATCGTCGCACTCGTCGGAGAGGTAGACATCGATAGCGTTGTCGCGGTCGGGACGGCGGATGTCGTCCACGAACGAGAGGGCGAGCACCTTCGGATGGCGGCGGAGATACCAGTTGTCCGCCTTCTGTCCCGCAAGTCGGGTGCAGTGGATGCGGCTTTGCTGGCCCGCGCCCACGCCGATGGCTTGACCGTCTTTCACATAACAGACGGAGTTGGACTGGGTGTATTTGAGCGTGATGAGGGCAAGGAGCATATCGCGCTTTGCGCCCTCGGGCAGGTCTTTATTTTCGGTGACGATGTTCGTGAGCAGGCTCTCATCGATTTTGCAGTCGTTGTGCCCCTGCTCAAAGGTGATGCCGAAAACATCCTTCTGCTCCAGCGGCGCGGGAGTGTAGGCGGGGTCGATCTGCACGATGTTGTATTTGCCGCCCTTTTTCGTCTTTAAGATGGCAAGCGCCTCGTCGCTGTAAGCAGGGGCGATGATGCCGTCGGAAACCTCGTTTTTCAGATACTCGGCGGTGGCGGCGTCGCACTCGTCGGAGAGTGCCGCCCAGTCGCCGTAGGAGCAGAGGCGATCCGCGCCGCGGGCGCGGATGTAGGCACAGGCGATGGGGGAGAGCGCCGTGCCGGGCGCGACGAAATAGACCCTTTTGTCCACCTCGTCGAGCGGCAGGCCGAGCGCCGCGCCCGCGGGGGAGACATGCTTGAAGCTCGCCGCGGCGGGAAGGCCCGTCGCCTCTTTCAATTCGCGCACGAGCTGCCACGAGTTGAAGGCGTCGAGCAGGTTGATGTAGCCGGGCTTGCCGTTGAGGACAGCGAACGGCAAAGGGAAGGGCTGCGCCGTTTTTCATGAAAACGCGCGCGGGCTTCTGGTTGGGGTTGCAGCCGTATTTGAGTTCCAGCTCGTTCATGTCGTCCTCCTCAGTCGCCTGAATTTTTGTTGAACAGCTTCACTTCGCCGTTCACGTTCGCATAAAGGGACACCTTATTATCCGCGTTGAGCGCCGCCCAGACTTCTTCGGGCGAGGGGACGCTCGCCTCCATCGGCTCGCCCGCAAAGGTGGGCAGGGGGTTTCCGTCCCCCTGATAGGTGCTGATGAAATAGCCCTTGCCCTCGTCGCAGCCTTCGTAGCAGAAGAACTCGCGCAGACAGCGCCCATCCTTACGCTTGAGGATGGACAGCTCGAAGGAGCCGTCCTCGTGCATGATGGCGGAGATGCGCGGCGTCCAGTTCGGGTCATCCGGCTCGTATTCGCGGGTCATGAGCCCCTTGCGGAAGTCGCCGTACCGGCAGACGGTGTCCGTCTGGTCGCCGTTCGTGACCACGGTGGTCTCCCGCAGGGTCAGCACAGCGTTGTAGATGATGAGGCTGGGGTCAGAGAGCTTGGCGGGGTCGTGCGCCTCGGTGCGGATGCCGTCGCCCGTCGTGACAAAGATGCGGTTGCGGCTGTTGGCGCTGCGGCCCATGATGAAATAGTAGACGAGGTCACGGCTGACAAGAATGCCGCGGCCGGGATAGGGATTTTCCCGCAGAAGGGTGAGAAAGTCAAGCATTGCGCTTCTCCTTTACGATTTGTTCCGAGACCAGCTCCGCCGCTCGCGGCAGGAGCTGCCATTCCGCCTGCTCCATCACACGCCGCTGTATCGTTTCGGGCGTGTCGCTCGGCGCGATCTCCACCGCCTTTTGCAGCAGGATCTCGCCGCCGTCGGGAATTTCGTTGACAAAGTGTACCGTCGCGCCCGTGACCTTCACGCCGCGCGCGAGCGCGGCCTCGTGTACCCTCAAGCCATACATCCCCTTGCCGCAGAAGGCGGGGATCAGGGACGGATGGACATTCAGGATGCGCCGCGGCCACTGCCTCGTGAACGCCGCGCTGAGGATGAACGTAAAGCCTGCGAGGAGAATGAGGTCGATCTCCTGCTCGCGCAGCAGTGCGGAAAGCTCGTTTTCAAACGGCTTCTGCCCGCAGGCGGGCGAGAGCACGCGTGCCGCAACACCCGCGTTTTCCGCCCGCGTGAGCGCATAGGCCCCCGCGCGGGAAGAAACGACCAGCACGATCTCGCCGTGCGGCATTTTTCCGTCGCGCTGCGCGTCGAGCAGCGCCTGCAAATTCGTGCCGCCGCCGGAGACCAGCACGGCGATGCGGGCGCGTGTCAGCATAGCGCCACCTTTTCCTCGCCCGATACGATCTCACCGATGACGCCCGCTTCCTGACCGAGAGAATGCAGCGCGGCGAGCGCCTTATCGGCGCTGTCTCTTGCAGCGACGAGCACCATGCCCGTGCCCATGTTGAAGGTGTTGAACATATCGCGCTCCGAGATGCCGCCCATGCGCGCGAGCAGGGGGAAGATGGGCGGGATGTGCAGCGCTTTCTTTTCGATCTTCGCGCACAGGCCGTCGGGAATGCAGCGCGGAATGTTCTCATAAAAGCCGCCGCCAGTGATGTGGCTGATGCCGCGGACATCGGCGGCCTCAACGGCCGCTAACACAGGACGGACATAGATCTTCGTCGGGCGCAGCAGCTCCTCGCCGAGCTCGCAGCCCAGCTCGCCGTAATACTGCCCGAGGTCGGCGTTCTCCACATCGAACACCTTGCGCACGAGCGAGTAGCCGTTGGAGTGCAGTCCGCTGGAGGGCAGCCCGATGACCACATCCCCCGGCTGCATTTTGTTCTTGTCCAGAATTTTGTCACGGTCCACGACGCCCACGGCAAAGCCCGCAAGGTCATAGTCGTCCGGCTTCATCGTGCCGGGGTGCTCAGCGGTCTCGCCGCCGATGAGCGCGCAGCCCGCGCGCACACAGCCCTCGGATACGCCCGAGACCAGCGACACGACCTTTTCCGGGATGTTCTTGCCGATGGCGATGTAGTCGAGGAAGAACAGCGGCTTCGCCCCACAGCAGATAATGTCGTTGACGCACATCGCCACGCAGTCGATGCCGACGGTGTTGTGACGATCCATGAGCTGCGCGATGCGCTGTTTGGTGCCCACGCCGTCCGTGCCGGAGACCAGCACAGGCTTTTCAAGCCCGTGCAGGTCCAGCGAGAAAAGCCCGCCGAAGCCGCCGAGATCGGAGATCACATCGGCTGTGAGCGTGCGCTGTACATAGCGGTTCATCATTTTTACGCCCTGATAGCCCGCCTCGATGTCAACGCCGGCGGCCGCGTATGCTTTCGAGTGAGAGATGCCCATAATGTCATTCCTTTCCGGTCCAGCAGTAGGTGCAGACCTTGTCCCTGTCAAGACCGATCGCCTCCAGCAGCCCGTCAAGGGACTGATAGGAGAGTGAATCAAAGCCGAACTGTGCGCAGATCTCGTGCAGCAGGCATTTTCCGCGCTCGGTGCGGCTGTCGGCGTATTCCTCCAGATGCTTTTGGCCCTCGTTGCCCTCCAGCTCCTGCACCATGCGGCGCGCGAGCAGGTCCATGGCGCTGTTGCCGCGCGAAAAGTTCAGGTAGCGGCAGGGGTACATGATGGGCGGGCAGGCCGAGCGCATATGGACCTCCGCCGCGCCGGTGCTGTATAAAAAATCCACGGTCTCGCGCAGCTGCGTGCCGCGCACGATGGAGTCATCCACAAACAGCAGCTTCTTTCCCTCGATCAGCTCCGGCACGGGGATCTGCTTCATGCGCGCCACTCTGCTGCGCACCTGCTGATCCTCCGGCATGAAGGAGCGCGGCCAGGTCGGGGTGTATTTCACAAAGGGACGCGCAAGGGGCTTGCCGCTGTGGTTGGCATAGCCCATGGCGTGCGGCACGCCGGAATCTGGCACGCCGGCGACGAAATCCACCTCGGGCACGCCGCCGCGCTCCGCCTCATCCCGCGCCATGATCGCGCCGTTGCGGTAGCGCATCAGCTCCACATTCACACCCTCGTAGTTAGAGTTCGGGTAGCCGTAATAGGTCCACAAAAAGGCGCAGATCTTCATCTGCTTCCCTGCGGGAGAGAGTGTTTGGAAGCCCTTGGCGTTCAGCCGGACGATCTCCCGCGGCCCCAGCTCATAGGCGTCCTGATAGTCGAGCTTATGATAGGCGAAGGACTCGAACGATACGCAGTAGCCGTCCTCGCGCTGTCCGATCAGCACAGGGAGGCGTCCCATGCTGTCACGCGCGGCGATCAGCTCTCCTTCCTCGGTCAAAATCAGGATCGTCATGGAGCCGTCGATGACCTCCTGCGCGTGGAGGATGCCGGAGACAAGGTCGTTTTCCTGATTGATGAGCGCGGCGGTCAGCTCGGTGACATTCACGCGGCCGCTGCTCAGCGTCAGAAATTGCTGGCCCTTGTCGGAGAGATAAGTCTTCACCAGCTCGTCAGTGTTGTTGATGATGCCGACCGTCACGATGGCGTACAGGCCCAGATGGGAGCGCACGAGCAGCGGCTGAGGGTCGCTGTCGCTGATGCAGCCGAGCCCCGCGTGGCCGCGGAAGTCCGCGAGGTCCCGCTCAAACTTCGTCCGAAAGGGCGTATTTTCAATGTTGTGTATTTGGCGCTGGAAGCCCTCCTTCTTGTCAAAGAGCACCATTCCGCCGCGGCGCGTGCCGAGGTGAGAATGATAGTCCGTGCCGAAGAAGACATCCAGCGCGACATCGCGGTCCGAGACCGCGCCGAAAAAGCCCCCCATTACGCAAAGAACAGCTCGGAGAGCGTCATGGGGTCGATGTACTTTCCGTCCCGATAGACGCGCATATTGCCGGAGGAGATCTCGTCGATCAGCATCACGCTGCCATCCGGCGCGTAGCCGTACTCGAACTTGATGTCATAGAGGACAAGGCCCTTTTCGCGCAGGTCGTCCGCGACGATCTCGGTGATCTTCTGCGTCATGGCCTTGATGTCGTCATACTGCTGCTCGGTCATCACGCCCAGCGCCACAAGGCCGTCCTTCGTCACCAGCGGATCGCCCAGCGCGTCATTTTTGAAGGTCGTCTCCACATAGGCGGGCAGGTCGGCGCCCTCTTCAATGTACTCACCGTAGCGGCGGCGGAAGCTCCCCACCGCCTTGAGGCGGCAGATGACCTCCAGCCCGTGGCCGAAGACTTTCGCGGGCAGGACCTCCATCGTGGTCTCCTTCAGATCCGCGGAGACATAGTGCGTGCGGATGCCGGCGGCGTTGATCTTTTCAAAAAAGTGCTTGGTCATGCGCAGGTTGACATTGCCCACGCCCTCGATGGTCAGGCCCACGCTGTTCTCGCCGGGGTCAAACACGCCGTCCTTGCCCGTGCAGTCATCCTTGAACCTGAGCAGGTAGTTGCCGTTGTCCAGTGCGAATACATCCTTGGTCTTTCCGGTATATACGAGTTTCATTGCTTTCCGCTCTCCTTTTATTTCTTGAAGTGTATTCCTTATTTACTGATAAAGCGCCCGAACCTCTTCGTCCGCGCGCAGCACGGCGTCCCGTTCCCGCGTCCGCGCCTCGTCCAGCTTTTGGGCGAGCTCCGCGTCGGAGACCGCCATGATCTGCACCGCCAGCAGCGCGGCGTTCTTCCCGCCGTCCACCGCCACCGTCGCCACAGGGATGCCGCTCGGCATCTGCACGGTGGAGAGCAGTGCGTCCATGCCGTCAAGCTTCGTCCCGCTGCACGGCACGCCGATCACCGGCAGCGTGGTGTTTGCCGCCATCGCGCCGGCAAGATGCGCCGCCATGCCGGCGAACGCGAGGATAACAGAAAATCCGCCCTCCCGAGCCGACGCGGCAAATTCCCTTGCCTCATTCGGACAGCGGTGAGCGGATAATACGCGCACTTCCATCTGGACACCGTAGTCTCGCAATACGCCTACGGCCTTCTCCGCGACGGGCAGATCACTCTTGCTGCCCATAACGATCGCAACCTTTCTCATTTGCGTTCCCTCCCTCAAACATAAAAATAGGCGCTCCGCTGCCCTTTGCAGTTGGAGTGCCCGGACGGTCGGCCTCTGAAACGCGCCGCCTCAGAGCGATGCTCCCTGTTCCCCCGTGGTAGCCCACATTCCGTCAGTTACAAGGGGCTCAACTTGAATTCAGTGTACCATACGCCCGGCTTTTCGTCCATTCCGCAAAAAGGAGAAAGAAGATAGAAAATCTTAGCTATATTTGTATCGTTATGACAATTCATAAGATACGCTTATATCGCGTCTTGAGAAAACTTATCGTCGAAAAACCATTTTTTTGTCTTGACAAGACGATCCTCGCGTGGTATTCTATCAAAAACTTGAGGAAAGAGAGGCGATCGTCGTGACCGTGGTTTTGAAGGGTGCGCAGGTGTTCCACCGAGGTGCTTTCAGCGGCGGTGATGTTTCCGTTTCCTTTGGGGATCGTGTTTTTTGCAAGGATATTGTTTTTCCTTCGTCCCTGAATGTTTCTTCCTTTACCATATTACCCGGTTTCGTTGATGTGCATGTGCATCTTCGGGAGCCGGGTTTTTCTTATAAGGAGACCATCCGCACCGGCACGCTGGCTGCTGCGCACGGCGGCTTCGCCCATGTTGCCGCCATGCCGAACCTGAACCCCGTCCCTGATTGTCGGGAAAATCTGGAGGTGCAGCTAAAGGCAATCCGCGAAACCGCCTGCATTCAGGTTGTTC
>OHLJ01001219.1_pt1 | contig 11740 bp, 13 predicted proteins | sample 1568991 | NCBI WGS metagenome assembly OHLJ01 (sample SAMEA3879601, study PRJEB24766) | human gut metagenome | biome: human-associated habitat; feature: feces | place: USA | collected 1985/1987
GGACTACCAAAGCGTTATTAGTTATAATAAGACTGTTTCAGTTGAAGATTTAGAAAATGAAATAGTTCGTATAATTAAAACAAATATTGATGAATATCGTATTTCTCCGAATGAAATATGTATACTTGCACCCCAATGGATTCATTTATCAGGTTTAACTAGAAATTTAATGGCACGCTTACCTCAATATAGTTTTGATGGGCCCGGCATGGCACCATTTGCACGTGATATTGATAATTTTTGGTATAAATTATCACGTATTATATTAACAGACTCTACTCCGGGTTTATATATCAGAAGATTACGTTGGGCAAGTGAAATAGTAACAAACCTTTTATCAATTGGAGTAACAAATATTGATTTATCTGCCAAACAAATATTATATATTTGTAATAGCATATCAATAAACGAACAAGATGGTTTGGAGTATCTAAAAAAATTTTTCGATGCATTTCTTGAAAGAGTCAATATTGACATTAATCAGAATAAATATTTAAAAATGCATTATGATGCTTTTTTGATAGCTCTGAAAAACGTATTGATAGTTTAAAAAAGAAAGGTGCAGAGTTTATAATGCACATTGATGCATTTAGAAAAGTCTTTCAACAAAAAAAAGGAATTACTATCTCAACAAACCATGGGGTAAAAGGAGCAGAATTTGATACAGTAATAGCTTTTGGACTGTTAGATGGCTATGTTCCACATTTTAGTGAGTCAAATAAGGAAGAGAGTGCTAAACGAATATTGTATGTTATTGCTTCAAGAGCAAGGAAAAACTTATATTTAATATCTGAGCAAGGTCGAAATAAAACTCCAACTCCCATACTTAGTAAATATGGATATAAATATAAGTAAATATTTGTGGTAGTCTAAATAATATAATGGCGTTCACCTTAAAATCTTAAAATTAAATAAAAAAAATAGAGGGCTGTCACCCCTCTATGCGCTATTTACCTTTTAGTAGGTAAACTTCTACAATGTTCTCTCACGTATTCCAGTTTGCCAAATCGGAACCTCTAGTAAGAACGAACATGTACAGGCTTGCCACATGAGCACTGGACTGTTATCATTTTTTGAGACAGAGCCCAACCCTAACAGTTCAAAAAGTTGAGATGTCTTTTTATACTTTTATTCATATATTTAACCTTGTCATTTTTACATTGTATCTTGTTTGGCTTATACAATGGATGGCAAGGAAGACAAAGGTAATTATATATATTGAAATGGGAAAATGTATTGATGATTAATATTTTTAGTGTTTTTGATTATCTTTTTATTGAACGTTCATCATCAACATTATCATAGTTACCTTTCTGACCAACTTCCCACTCACGTTTCTCACTATGACTGCCACCACCTGCATCACGCAGCTTGGCTTTGCCAGAGAAGCGTGAAGTAGGTTTTGTTGGTTGTTGGGGTTTATATCGTTCAATTTGCTTCATCCGCTGTTCCTTTAACCGTTGAAGATTAAAGTTCTCTTCAGTAAGGTTTATAATGATATGCTGCTTGAAGTTGATGGCATAAGTTGCATCCTCATCATGACAGATAGTAAAACCTTCTTCATGCAGTTGCCTTCTGATAGAGGTTACTGTTTCATCATTGAATATCTCACGCAAACGGTTTACAGCATCAGTATGATATTGTGTTCTTTCCGGAGATATATCTACTAAATCTGTCCGGGAAACCTTAAATATCTTACAAAGCAAATCCCGTTCAGCCTCAGTAGCCGGACTGAACATTTCTACCATAGCTATACGGTTATTACGGTCAATTGCTTCTGCCATAAAAGGTTTCAACGGACGGCTTTGGTCATCAAAATAGATGATACCTTTCTTGATATAGGCACGCTGCTTCCTGATTTTACTGTATATTTCACCCTGGGTAATCTTCGGATTGAGTGTTAGTAACCGGTCAATATAGTCCTCAATCCGATTGAACCGTTCTTCAGGAGTAGTAAAGTCCAGAAGTTCCTCTACAGCCAGCACTCTTGCACCATGAATGACGGTCTTGTTTGCATGATCAACGAGCATATATCCGTATGGTGTATCCTTCTTGCCGAAGAACACAATGTCAATACCGAACTTCGTTTTCAGTTCCTTCTGCAGTTCCTCCTTGTTGGAACTTACATCACGGTATTTCTTTAATATGCTTCTAAGCTGACGGCAACGTGTCCTTTCCCGATAACCGCTCTTGAAAAGACTTTCTATTTCAGTAAAAGGAATTTCCTTCTGAACCTTTCCACCATGCTTGACGAATACATTCCCTTCTTTCTGATAGACCTGGAAACCATTATTGCCTTGAACTGGGCAAATGAAGAGAATGTGTACTGCTTGGACAAATTAATGTCATCTTCCGTTTTTTTCTTCCTGTCATTCCCAAGAATGCGGTCAATGACTTCCTGAGAACGTCTGCGCTCATGGCTGTGCTGAATCTTTCTTCCATCAGGTGCCACTCTCGAAGTGATGATATGAAGATGGGTATTCTCCGTGTCATAATGGGAGTAAACAAGCAACGGCTGACCGGATTCTCCGTATCCCATTTCCTTGAGATACTGGTGTGCAAAATCCAACAATTCTTCTTCCGACATGTCGTGACCCTTACATGATATGGCCACATGAAACTGCGGTTTCCTGATTCTGCTGTTCTGTGAACTGTACTTCTGGAGATAACCGACCAGCTCACTCGGGGTAGGTTTGTGAAATGTTCCGAGTGAACCGAAATTCTGAATCTCGATAAGCCGTGCAACACCTTTCGAGACTTTATGTTCATTGTAACCGACAGCATGGAAGTTCGTACTTCCCGGTAATATGGTTGCTATCATATTGAATCTTAATTTATCATGGTTTAAGTGACTGAGTAACCGAAATACTTCAAGCTCATTAATCCATGGTTATACTATAATAATATCTGAAATGATTGAATACCGTGTAATCTGCAATTCAGATTCTGACAGCTTTCTGTGTCAGAGAATCAAGGTCTTTCTTTATTCGGTTCAATGTTTCCTGAGTTTCGAGGATAATTGGTAACAGAACCTCCTGGATATAGCTGGGTGCGAGTAATCCGGCTACCGCAAGCTCATTGGCACGTTTAACCGACTGATTAAGGTTTCCTCCAGCCCAGGAAAGTTCATTCTGATATTTGCGGTAAAACAGACCGAGATCATTCATCAGTTCGAGCTGTCTTTTGGTTCCGATATTTGAATACTCTGTCAGTGCCGAGCGTATATAATGGCTCACGGATGAATAGGAGGCAGATTTCTCCTTAAACTGTTGTACTTCCTCCGGTGTCATTCTTACCTTGATGTATTTGGTTCTCTGATTCTTCATACTTGGATACATTGGTGGTTAGGTTTCCCGGACCATCTTTCGCCATGCGAAACAGCGGCCAGCCGCTCCGATGCGTCAGCATTCGGCAAGTTACTTTTGTGAGTACGAAACGGAGTTTTGTGGCCACAAAAGTACAACTTGCTTGGAAAACTCTGCACGTCAGAACGAAACCTTCCGGGAATGATTATTACACCCAAATTTACCGGAGAAAGCCGTTGCAAACCGAAATCTGCAACACAATTCTTTGGAGGCATATTCCGGCTTACCATGTGCTGTAGCATCAGGTTGTCCTGGAATATCCACATAGCAGAATATTGTTGTATAGAATCCTAGAACCTATCAAGCCAATATCAGTGTGTTCTGAAATAGATGCTACAAGCATTATTCAATCATAGAACCATACAAATCGCAGTAATCAGTAATCAATGCTTCGTTATTTATGGTTGGATAAACCAAAGTTTCAAAAACACACAAGATGTAGTTATATGGGATAGATGGCTATTGTTCTCATAAAAACTATATCCAATATAATATGTAGTTCCGATACCATGATAGTATGGTAAAAGTAACCTGATTGTCTCAGTACCTGGAATTCCAATAAAAGGGAAAATGAAATCTTGTAGCTGATTCAGCTGATGAAATGGCTATCGGGAAACCTTATTTTATCTGAACTATATTGCAAAAATATTCAGATGGAATAACCCTGTATTCAGAGTCTGGAGACACCTTATCACCATAGTGATATAACACTGATAATCAGTAGAAAATCTACTCGAATAACAAGAAAATAGTGTTGCGTAAATTTCTGTATCTCATTGATTTTTAGTATATTTATATAATTAATAAGCTCTTATATTCATTAAATACTACACATTATGTTTGAATTGCTGTTGATTATATATCTGTTGCCGGTACTTATTATCGGTATGTTGCTCCTGAAGCTGGTATTCTGGCTTTTGAGGATTGCCATACGTCTGGCTGTATGGCTGGTTAAGAAAACCTTTATACTTATATGGAAGCTCATCGTACTCGTTTTTGTCATACTTATAGGTCGTGAAGTATTGCCCTGGAATCAACCGGACAAATAGAAAGGAACCGCACCAATATGAGAAATGGTACGGTTCTGAAACAAATGGGCTGATTTCCCCTATATGTTCAAATTTAGAATCCCTTGCCTTTGCTTCTGACATATACTGCTTCTTTTTGAGAATCACAGTTTGTCAATCGGAACTGTACATTACATCCTATGGGGATGTCATTAGGAAGTTGATTGGCAAGTGCTGAAATGACATCATCAACGGTATCAAAACCTATGTCTGTAACTTCGGCAATAACTTCGCCTTTGAAATATGCTCTTCCATATATCATCATCTTTTTTGTAATACGAAACATTTTCTCTGCAGGTGATTCAAAGTTACGAACCAAACTCTGTTTACTGTTTTTATTACTGAAAAATATGAAGTCTATGATTTTTGCATTAAGTTCCCATGCTGGAGTAAAGTCTATTTTTACATAGCCTCTTGTTATATTAAATCCATGGCTATGGTTCATACCAAATGCTACCTCATACATATTTGCTCCACAATCGTTTTGAGCAATGGTTGCCCAGGTATGACGAAACGTATAAAAGCAATAATATTCCTCCTTGGACATTCCCATATCTTGGCATATTCGCCTGATTCCCATATTTATATTGGCATTGAAACTATCGGAATTACTATAACGACTATGAAAATTAAACAGATATTCATCTGTCTGGTCCGTAGATAGATATTTATTAAATGTATCCTGTATAAACGGTTCAATACGAATCTCCATGTATGCTTCATCCCTACGACTATGTCTTGTTTTCGCTCTCTTATATCCTATAATACCATTTTTATAATCTTTCTTTTTCAGTTCGTAAAGGTCTATCGTGTTAATACCACCCATACACAATGAAAGCAGGGCTATATCTCTGCCGAGTTCAGGAAGGGGAGATACCATTTTACTTTGTGGCAGAGGACGATTAAAGAATTCACGACAAGCTTCTGCACTGATTGCTCTTTTCAGTGTATTGTCTGATTTTGGGATTATAATTTTTAGCCATGGATTGTATTTTATACGCAAAATACCACGTTCTTCGTCATTCAATTCTATGATTGCTTTCTTAAAAATCTGTCTGATGCAAGTGGGATACATTTCTTTTGCTCTGCTGGTCTTATACAATGTGTCAATCCATTGTGTTAAAACAGAAGTCGTAAGAATGCTAAACATGATTTTGGTAGTACCTATATACCGTTCTAAATGATTGACTGCAAGTTTATAGTTTTTAGCATTACGTTCATGCCCTTCAGATTCCATCTTCGAAATAAACTTTCTCGCATAATCACTGAAGCATGTCTCTTCATCATTTTTGTGAAGGAATTCTATGACATCCTTAAGTTCCCAAAATGTAGCGTCAACACGATTCAGTTTGTCTGTATATTGGCGTATGATTATGGCACAATATTCATTCACTACCGGATCTGTTAACTCACCACTACTGGTTATATGAGCCGGATCAATAATCTTGTTAGTCTTGATGTAACTTGTTTTGCGCTGATGTGTGACTCTAATGTAAACTGTATAGAATCCATCTGATCTTGGCTTTTTTACCGTTGCTTTGAATGTTGTCATACCTACTATATTTTAATGATAAAACAATGGGGAAAACTTTGGGGTAAACGGGGTAAACATGGCCATTTTTGGGGTAAACATAGAGTAAAACAAATACGTTTATTTGGCTCATTTTTTGCGGTCAAATGTACGAACCGTCTAAGCGCAAATCAGGCTGTAACTACCGTAAAACGGTGAATTACAGCCTGATATAAAAATAATATTTTTAAGAGATTATTCCTCTATTGCAGCCTGCGCCCCTCTTTCGATAAGTTGATTATCAGAAGTTTCCAACACATTTGTATGTGTTTGGTATGTTCTCTGATATATAAAACATTTTTTGAAGACTAACCATTGTACGTCCTGCAATGCGAACATTGCGCGTACATATTATATAATATTGAGTATTACCTCCTTTCTTCTAAAAGTTTTATAATTCTGTCCTTGTCATTCAAATGGGATTCAAGGCGTGTTATTTGCGTATTCAGATTTGCTATCTGTTCCTTCAAAAGCTTGATGGCTTCCTTTTGAGATTCCACTTCCGCACGCTCCTTGGATAACTGCAATGCCAGTTCCGCTTCACCTATTATATTATGGGCACTTCCATGTAAGGAGACTGCCGCCAAATAAGCGGAAATCTGCTGCGGAATGGAGCAGAAGAAAGAAAAGAAATTGCAATCCAAGGCCTCGCTCACCTTGACAAGCCGGCTTGTTTCCATGGTCTCCCTTTCCAAGATGCGGTTTACGTGCTGCTGCGGTACGCCAATCCTACGTCCCAACTCCGATTTGGAGAGTCCGAGTTCGACACGCCGTTTCTCAATTTCGGCACCCACATGCACGTGTCTGATGTTTATTTCCATAGGTTTCAATCATTAAATAGAGATTAAACTAAAAAATATCAAATATTTATTTGGCTACCTAAACATTATTGTGTTACTTTGCAAGCGTTGCACACTTGATTAGTGTATGCAAAGTTAAATATTAAACATTAAACAAGCAAGTATTATGGCAGAAAATGTGGTAAAAATCCGTCCCGCTCTTACCGCCCTCAAAATCGGCGAGTCAATCACCTTCCCTATTTCCAAGTTGAAAAGTGTCCGCACCCAGGCCTCCGAGTTGGGAGCCATTTACAACCGGCAGTACAAGACTCAAACCAACAGGGAAAACATGAGTATCACCGTAAAACGTATTGATTGACGGTCTAATAGCATGGATATGAAAATACTCCAAGTCTTAGACCGGCTGATTCCATACGATGCTTTCCTGAACGACCTTGCGGCCAGGATTGTCGGTATGATTAAGGCTGATAGCAACGACCCCGAATTTGTTAGCCAAAGAAAGGCATACGAATTGTTTGGAAGGCGCAATGTCGAAAGATGGAAACGGCAAGGGAAAGTGGAATCCTACAAAAGGCCGGGAAAGGTGGAATACAGGACTTCAGACCTCCGACTTTTGCAGCGAACCGTACAGGATTACATAGAACCTCCATCACAAGAAGAGAGTGGAAACAATCGGAAAAGCAGAAAAAGTAAACAATAATATGGCTACTTTTAATCTGGAATTGGAATAATAACGCAACGACAAATGAAGGAACTAAAGCCGACATGCGACCCCGATGGTGTCTATTCGGTCAAACGCACATGTGCGGAGCTGGGCGTAAGCCACAAGACACTCCGGAAATACAGGGATAACGGCTACATCAGGCCGCTCAATCCTCAGAACCTTAGTCGTCCCAAATACTCGGGGCAATCAATCATAGAATGTTGGAACCTTCTCAAAACGGTATGATAAGCGAATCCACCATCAACAAGGTCAGGAACCTCGCCATAGAGGACGTCCTTCGTCCATACGTCAAACTTTCAAGGAAAGGTTCGACATTGATGGGACTTTGCCCTTTCCATCCGGAACGGACAGGCTCGTTTGCGGTCACTCCCGGCAAGAACCTGTTCCATTGTTTCAGCTGTAACCGAGGAGGGGACGGTATCGCTTTCATCATGGAAAAAGAGAACCTGACCTTCATGGAAGCGGTGGCATTTATTGCCAAGAACAACGGCATACCGGTAGAGTATTCAGACGAAGAACGTAGCGAAGAGGAGCTGGCGGAAGTCAGACACAAGGAATCCCTTCTTGTCATCCTTGACCATCTTCAACGCTTCTTCGTGGAAAACCTGAGGGTGGCAATGACGGACGAGAGCTGGGCAGCCCGTGAATACGCCTACGGCAGATGGCCGGAAGAGTTCTGTTCCATCGCGGGAATCGGTTATGCCCCCAAGGATGGCAACACATTCATGGAGTATTGCCGGGCAAAGGGACTCAACGAGGAATCCCTTTTTGAGCTTGGAATGTTCAAGCGCAACGAGGATGGAAGCGTATATGCCATGTTCCGGCAACGCATCATGATTCCCGTCCGCAACAGGTGGGGACGCATCATCGCTTATACCGCCCGATACATAGGTAATAACGAGAAAGCCCCGAAATACATCAACTCTTCCACAAGCATCGTTTACTCCAAAGGTGAAACCCTGTTCGGCATTGACCGGGCAAGTCGCCAACGGGATGCCGATTATTTCATTGTGGTGGAAGGTGCGCCGGATGTGCTGAGAATGCACTCCATCGGTTATGACAACACCGTGGCCGCTCTTGGCACCGCATGGACGGACAGCCAGTTTGAGCAACTGAAAAGATTCACAACTTCACTTTGTTTCATACCGGATTCAGACACAGCCGAAGGAAAGCTATACGGACCGGGATTTGAAGCAGTCATGGCAAACGGAGCTTCCGCAATTAAGAAAGGGTTCCATGCAACAGTAAGAGAACTGCCCTTTGCAAAACAAAACGGAAAGAACGATACTGATAGTTACATTCATTGCAAGGAGGATTATTCTTCCCTGAAGGAAAAGCATTTTATTGTATGGCTGGCACAGAAACGCTTCTGCATAGCCGGTTCTTTGATGGAAGAGCGGAAATATGTAGCTGAAATCGCAGACCTTCTGCGTTATGTAAAGGACCAGTTGGTGTTTGACCAGTGCATAGAGCAACTGGCCAAGCTGCACGGCAAGGTCAAGTTGTGGCGTGATGCCGTCACCCAGGCGCGTGGAGAGGCACGGAAGAAACAGGAACATGGTTCGTCCATGAACGAGATGCAGCGTGAAGCGGAACTGCTCCGCCAATTCGGTCTGTTTGTCCGGGAGAACTGCTATTATGCCATTAGCGAAGAAGACGAGGAGCCGGCAAGAATTTCCAACTTCATCATGGAGCCGCTGTTCCATATCGAGGACGAGAACAACGCCACCCGAATTTTCCGGATGCGGAACATGTATGACGTGTGCCGGGTCATTGAGTTGAAAGAGTCGGAACTATGCTCATTGAGCAATTTCCAACAGAAGGTCGGGTCATTAGGTAACTATGTGTGGCTGGCAAAAATTGACAAGCTCAACCGGGTCAAGGAATACCTGTATTCTAAAACCGATACGGCGGAGCGAATCCGAAAACTGGGATGGAACGCCTCCGAAGAGTTCTTTGCTTTCGGTAACGGTATATTATACGGCGGAACTTTCAAAAATGTCGATAATTTGGGTATTGTCCGGGGTGTCAACGGCAAGGCGTTTTATATTCCGGCGACTTCCAAAATTTATCTCCATAACCCGGAAATCTTTCAGTTTGAGCGGTTTATGGTCCATGAGAACCGCAATGGCGTAAAACTGTATGATTTCGCATCAAGGCTGATTGGGGTGTTCGGCGAGAACGCCTCTATCGCCTTGTGTTATCTCCTTGCCACCCTGTTCCGCGACATCATATTCAGGCGAACCCGGCATTTCCCCATCCTGAACCTCTTCGGTGAGAAGGGAACCGGCAAGACGACACTCGCCACTTCGCTCCAGTCCTTCTTCCTGCATGGGGTTGATCCGCCCAACCTTGGCGTCACCTCCGTTCCGGCAATGAATGACCGGGTGTCACAGGCGGTCAATACCTTGGTGGTGCTCGATGAGTACAAGAATGACCTCGACATCCGCAAAATAGCCTACCTCAAAGGACTTTGGGGCGGTGGTGGTCAAACGAAGAAAAACACCAATACGGATGGGATGGCTGCACAGACTATCGTCAGTACCGGAGTTGCTTTATGCGGACAGGACAAACCCACGCAGGATATGGCACTCTATACCCGTGTCATATTCTTAGCATTCTCCAAGACATCGTTCAATCAAGTGGAGAAAAGGAACTATGAAGACTTGGTTGCACTATGCAACATGGGACTGACCCACTTGACCATTGAGATATTGAGTCATCGGGAATTGTTTGAAAAGAACTTCCCGGAAACCTATTCCATTACCAAGAGGGAACTGGCGGCAAAGTTTGAGAACGAGAGCATCCATGACCGTATTTTCGGGAACTGGGTCATCCCGTTGGCGGCTTACCGAACTTTAGAGACGGTATTGGATGTGCCATTCAGTTATGCCGACCTGTTTGAGACGGCTGTCAATGGCATCCGCAGCCAAAACGAACTGGCTCAGGAAAGTTCCGAAGTCGCCGACTTCTGGAGTATGCTGCAAGGATTCCAGACCTCAGGGAAATGTGTGGATAAGGCACATTACCGCATCCGCTATATGAAATCATTCCGCCCTATATCCGTCAAGGAGGACATAGAGTTTAAAGAGGCGCGTCCTATCCTGTATTTGAATATGGCGGCTGTGGCATCCTTATTCAATAATCGGAACATGAACGCTACCGCCAACCGTTCCAACTGGTCCACCATTATGTCGTATCTAAAATCCCATTCGTCGTTTCTCGGGCTAAAACAAGACAGGTTTACCATCTTGTTACCCAGTGGTCTGCCTGACTATTCATTTGAAATGGTTAACAATGAGCAAGTCAAGAAGGTTAAGGTCAACCGGCCAAAAGCGTTATGTTTTGACTATTTGCAATTAAAGGAAGCGTTTGGATTGGAACTGGAAACGGAAGTAATAACCGATGTACAAGATCCCGAAAATTAGACATTTTTTGAAATGGGAATTATTATGAATGATTTTGTTCACATAATTATTCATGTTTACAAATTCATGAACATGACAAAATAATGAACTCGAAATTTGTTCAAGTGAGGAATGTTCACTAATTTTGCATTGTTCATTAATTCATGAACGGTATATAAAGACTGAACAACAAAGCATGTATATGGGAACTGAGTATTTGGAATTATTTAATGAAGCCATTTTCAATTTGAAGGAAACGACAGGGAATGATAGTATTGCCATTTGTGATGAATTGGATAAAACAATTTGCATCAATGGCATAAGATTTTATTGTAGTATAAAAAAGACAATAAGTAACGCCAATGTATTTTCTGCCATAGAAGAAATTAAAAGCAAAAGTAAAAGTATGCCCATGATTTTAATTACCAATAAAATCTATCCTAAGTTAGCAAATACGTTTGCAGACAATCAAATCAATTGGATAGACAAAGCAGGTAACTGCGACATCAGACATGAGAACCTGACCATTAAGATTGTCGGACAAAAGAATAACACGGCCACCAAGGCGAGTACGGTTTCAAAAATAAGCGAGGCTAACATCAAACTTATCTTATTTTTCTTGCAAAATCCAGAAAGTGTAAATTGGCCCTATCGTGAGATTCAAGAAAAAGTAGGACTATCTCTGGGCACTATCACAAAAGTATTCGACCTATTGAAGGCTAAACGTTACTTAGTACAAACCGACAAAGGAAGACGACTTGCCATGCGCGAAGAGATTATTGAATGGTGGCAACAACAATACAATGA
>OHLJ01001232.1_pt1 | contig 11679 bp, 12 predicted proteins | sample 1568991 | NCBI WGS metagenome assembly OHLJ01 (sample SAMEA3879601, study PRJEB24766) | human gut metagenome | biome: human-associated habitat; feature: feces | place: USA | collected 1985/1987
CAACACCTTCCATATCCTTTGTCCTCTCCTAAACATATTTTTCGTAACGATTCTGACGACATTTTACCATAGATACCGGAATTCTTCAACTTGAATACCCGTGTTTATCTTCCCGAAAAAAAGAATAAACTGCCCGTGCCGCCTGCTCATTCATCGACTCTGTCTTTGCGAGTTCTTCCTCCGAAGCCTCACGGATCGCCTCAAGTGACTGGAACCGGCGCATTAAGGCTTTTCTTCGTGCCGGACCGATGCCCGGAATATCGTCAAGTACGGAATGTACCTGTTCTTTGCTTCTTAAAGATCTGTGATACTCGATGGCAAAACGGTGCGCTTCATCCTGGATCCTCGTGATCAGTTTAAAGCCCTCGCTTGTCCGGTCGATCGGTATCTCTTTATTCTGATAGTATAACCCTCTGGTGCGGTGATTATCATCCTTTACCATACCGCAGACCGGAATATTTATTTTCAGTTCATCAAGCACTTTTAATGCAATGTTTACCTGTCCGCGGCCGCCATCCATCATGATCAGATCCGGAAATCTTGTGAAACTTCCATATTCCTCTGACATTTCCCGTTCTGCAAGTTCTTTTTTCTCCTGCATACCGTGCGTAAAACGTCTGGTCAAAACCTCATGCATGGATGCGTAATCGTCCGGCCCTGTGATGGTTTTTAATTTGAATTTACGATAATCACTGCGTTTTGGTTTTCCCTTTTCGTAGACGATCATGGATCCTACCGTCTCAAAACCGTTGATGTTGGAAATATCAAATGCCTCCACGCGGGAAAGTCCCTCCATCCCCAGAAGATGCTCGATCTCTTTCATCGCGCCGATGGTTCTTCCCTCCTCGCGTTTGATTTTCTCGCGATCCTGGGAAAGTACAAGCTCTGCATTTTTCTGCGCCAGCTCTACCAATTTTTCCTTCATACCTTTTTGCGGAACACGGATATAAACCCTGGCTCCTCTTTTTTCGGTTAACCACTCGGCTAAGACCTCGTGATCCTCGATCTCCTCCGGCAGCATGATCTCCCTTGGAATAAACGGCGTTCCCGAATAAAACTGTTTTAAAAAAGTTGTTAAGATCTGGCTTTTGGTATCCTCTGTCCCGACCCTGACATAAAAATGATCCCTGCCGATCAGCTTTCCGTCACGGATGAAAAATACCTGCACCACGGCATCCCTGTCATCCGATGCAAGCGCGATGATGTCTTTATCCTCACCGTCGGTATGCGTGATCTTCTGTTTCTGCGCGATCTGGCGCACACTGCCTAAAAGCTCCCGGTATTCGATTGCCTTTTCAAATTCCAGATTTTCGGATGCCTCGTTCATTTTTTCTTCTAAGGATTTTAAGATCGGTGCATAGTTTCCATTTAAAAATTCGACGGCAGCATCGATTCTTTCCCGGTATTCTTCCCTGCTGATATAACCCTGACAGGGTGCCTGGCACTGATGGATATGGTAATTTAAACACGGGCGCTCTTTGCCGGTATCTCTCGGCAGTACACGGTTACAGGTACGAAGCTGGTAAAGCTTATTGATCAGCTCGATCGTATCTTTTACTGCCCCCGCACTGGTGTATGGCCCAAAATATCTCGATTTGTCTTTTTTCTGCTGACGTGAAAAGAGTACCCGTGGGAAATCCTCACCGACCGTCACACGGATATAGGGATAAGTCTTGTCATCGCGCAGCATGGTATTGTATTTTGGACAATGTTCCTTGATCAGGTTGCACTCCAACACAAGCGCCTCTAATTCCGAGTCCGTAATAATATACTCGAAACGTGCGATCTGTTTTACCATCTGTGCCTTTTTGATGCCCTCATCATGACTCGGCTGGAAATACTGGTGTACTCTCTTTCGTAAACTGACAGCCTTACCGATATAGATGATCGCATCGTGGCTGTCATGCATAATATAAACTCCCGGCTGATCCGGGAGTTTTTTTAATTCTTCTGCGATGTTAAACATGAAACCTCATTCCTGCTCTGATCGTTCTGTTTATACTTATCCTGCTGATATTTATCTTATTTTTCAGCTTTTATTTCTGATACTTCTGCAGCGAAGCCTCTGCTGCGTTATTTCTGGTGTTCCTCATGTGCTGCTGTCTGATCGTCTACGACCTGATCAATAAAACTGCCCTTTTCCAAAGATACAGTATTCTGATCTTCCGCTGCACGTGAAGTTTCTGCTTCTGCCTGATTTTTTATTTCTGTCTGTCCTTCCGTTTTTGCATGTTCTTCTGTTTTCGCCTGCTCTAACGCATTTTTAGCATCCTCTGCCTGCTCGAAGAATGTTTTTTTCTCCTCTTCTTCCGGCTCCGGGATTCCTTTTAATTCACGGAAAATCTTCATAAATTCTTTTCCGGTGATCGTCTCATGCTCGTAGAGATATCCTGAAATCTTGTCGAGAACCTCCCTGTTTTCTTCAAGCATGCGGTATGCTTCATCGTAGCTGTTGTTGATGATGGAAAGTACTTCCTGATCGATCTGTGCTGCAGTCTCCTCACCACAGATCAGTCCTGCACGGTTGTCTAAGTACTGGTTCTCAACCGTTGCCAGACACATCATACCAAATTTATCGGACATACCGTACTGTGTGACCATCGCTCTCGCGATCGAAGTCGCACTCTCGATATCGTTGGCTGCACCGCTCGTCGCAGAACCAAATACCAGCATCTCTGCCGCACGGCCTGCCATGTAGGTTGTGATCTTTGCAAGCAGTTCATCTTTGGTCTGTAAATATTTTTCTTCTTCCGGTGTCTGTAATGTATATCCAAGTGCGCCCATGGTACGCGGTACGATTGTGATCTTCTGTACAGGCTCGGTATTTTTCTGCAGTGCAGTTACCATTGCATGACCGACTTCGTGATAAGATACGATCTTGCGCTCCTTATCGCTCATGATGCGGTCTTTCTTCTCTTTTCCACCGACCGCAACAAGCTCAAATGCATCAAACAGATCGGACTGGTTTACAAACTTTCTGCCATTTTTTACTGCGTTGATGGCAGCCTCATTGATCATATTGGCAAGATCGGAACCTACAAGTCCTGCCGTTGCAAGCGCAAGTGCATCAAGGTCTACGGTCTCATCCATCATGACATCTTTGGAATGAACCTTTAATGTCTCTAAACGTCCCTTTAAGTCCGGTTTATCGACAATGATACGACGGTCAAAACGTCCCGGACGGAGTAACGCTTTATCAAGTACCTCCGGACGGTTGGTCGCTGCTAAGATCAGAAGTCCCTTGGATGTATCAAATCCATCCATCTCTGCCAGTAACTGGTTTAACGTCTGCTCACGCTCGTCATTACCGCCGTAACGTGTATCACGGCTCTTACCGATCGCATCGATCTCATCGATAAAGATGATACATGGTGCCTGTTTCTGTGCTTCTTTAAACAGGTCACGCACACGGGATGCTCCGACACCGACAAACATCTCCACAAAATCAGAACCAGACAATGAGAAGAACGGAACCTTCGCCTCACCTGCAACTGCTTTTGCAAGCAGTGTCTTACCGGTACCAGGAGGTCCCACCAAAAGCACGCCTTTCGGGATTCTTGCACCGAGCTGCGTATATTTCTTTGGAGCGCGTAAGAAATCAACGATCTCCTCTAACTCTTCTTTTTCTTCCTGTAATCCTGCGACATCAGAAAACTTCACACGTTTTGCCGGATCGTCACTCATTCTTCTCGCACGGCTCTTGCCAAAGTTCATCATCTTGCTTCCGCCGCCTGAGTTTGCTGCAGCCTGATTGGTCATGATCATAAAGAAAATGAACATTGCAGCAAAAATGATCAGATATGGAAGCAATGTCAAAAGCCAGCTTTCCTCCGGCGGATTCTGCACGGTATAAGTCTTAAATCCCGCATCCCGCATATACTGCTCGATCTCTGCCACATCTGAGACAAGCATCACCTGCGTACTCGAATCACTGAATGTAATGTTGACACTTCCTGTCGGCACTTCACGATTCGGCACAACATTAACCTGTGTTACCTTGCCCTCTGCCAATGCCGTCTCAAACTGCTGTCTTGTATACGTGTTGGTCACGTTATTGCCATCGAGCCAGTACCAGATTGCAATGACAGCGAGAACTAATATCAGATATACTCCAAATCCTCTAAAACCACTTCTCTTATTATTCAATCCCTTTTCTCCTTTATTCCTCTATCTCCACAAATCCAATGTAAGGCAGATTACGGTACTGCTGATTATAATCAAGACCATAACCTACTACAAATTCGTCCGGTATCTCAAATCCGACATAGTCAACCTTCACATCCACAACTCTGCGTTCCGGTTTGTCAAGAAGTGTACACAGACGGACACTCTTTGGACTTCTTGTTTTCAAATTCTCCAGAAGGTAGCTTAAAGTTCTTCCTGTATCGATAATGTCCTCGACAACAATGACATTCTTTCCTTCAATGCTTGTTGATAAATCCTGCACGATCTTTACAATTCCGCTGGATTCCGTACCGGAGCCATAACTTGAAACAGACATAAATTCCACTTCTACCGGAACGGTGATCCTCTTTGCCAGCTCACAGGTAAAGAAAGATGCTCCCTTTAAAATACAGATCAGGCATACGGATTCCCCTGCATAATCCTCACTGATCCTTGCACCTAATTCTCTGATCTTTTTGTCAATCTCTGCTTCCGTAAAATGAACGTTAATGTTTTTAATCTTCACGATAATTTCCTCCGTCGATCCTTACTTCCAGAATCTTTTTTGTATCTTCTTTTATTTTGCAGACGGCGCTGATCCGCCCGCCAATGACCCATAACACATGCGACTGCTGCGCTAAAAGCCATATGTGCTCTCTTTTTATCTGCGGTATCTTTTCGTCAATAAAATAGCTTTTCAGTTTCTTTTTGTGTCCCGCATCATCCACCGTCAGATAATCTCCCGATGCCCTTCTCCGAAACTGCAAGCCACATTCTATCTTATCATAATTCAGCCATTTCGTATACTGATTTTTTGGAATTTCGTCAACTTTTCCCGAAAATAAAAGCAGTCTGAGGCTTACATTGGCATCCGGCAGTGTGATATTTACCGTTTCTCCTGCCTCAAGTTTTGCAAAATCATCTGCCGTAACCTCATAAAATGACTGAGAAGCACCTGCTGCACCTTCTGTTTCACATCCACCTTTCTCCTGCCATGTTCCCGTGCCAGCTTTGTGCGTCCCTCTCCGGCACAATCTTACCCCCTCATAGATCCGGCTCGCCGTCATCTGATACGGAAGCGTGATCTCCCGTCCGGTCTGTTTCTCCATCAGTGCACAGACATCCTGCACATGCACCATGCCAAGATCTTTCCGGCTGCCGGCAGTCTTTCCAAGCACCTCATGAACGATTTCCTGTCTTATGATCTCCGGATACTGCTTCCACTCATTTTCTAAAATAACATATGCACCGCCCCCGCCAATGCAGCATGTCTGCACGGCTTTTTTTGTTTCCTGTTCCATATAACTGACCGCCTGCTGCAAAAGCAGTGCACTCTGATTGATATGAGAAACTGCCTGCTCGTTAATTACCGAAAGTTCAGGCAGAATATGATGACGGATGCGGTTTCTGCTGTAATTGATATCCAGATTGGTGCCATCCGTCCGGTACTCCTGCCCACACTTTTTCAGATACTCCTCGATCTGTCCCCTCGACACACAAAGAAGCGGACGCACAATCAAAATGTCATCTCCCAGCACCCGTTTCGGGTGCATACCGCACATTCCATGCACACCGCTTCCCCGCGCCATCTGAAATAAGACGGTCTCAGCATTGTCGTTCGCATGATGCGCAAGGGCAATGCTGACACGGCCAGCTCCACTCTGTTTCAGCTCTTCTGCTGCCTTTTGATAACATTCATAACGCAGTATCCTCGCAGCTTCCTCAACACCGATTCCCTCTGTGGCTGCATAGTCCGGCACATTGACCGGACATATCCTGCATGGGATATTTTTCTGCCTGCAGAGTTCCTCCACAAACGCTGCATCCTTTCTGCTCTCCTCACCGCGGATCCCATGTTCCACATGAATTGCCAGAAGTGTATAGCCGATCCTCTGGCGCAGTTCCAAAAGCACGAGTAAAAGTGCCACCGAATCCGCTCCGCCGGAGAGTCCCACGATCACGGTGTCCCCTTCTGTCATCAGTTTTTCTTTTTTGATCCAGTTTAATACATCTTCTGTCATTTATTTTTCCCAGATACATGCCGCTAACACGGTCATATCATCCTTCGCCTTTCCTCCCGTAAAAAGCATGACGCGCTCCATGATTTTCTTTGCCAGTATCCCCGGATTATTGGTCTGTATGCTCTCTATGATCTCCTGCATGGTATCCTCCGGTTTTTTCACATGCAGATATTCTAACACACCATCCGTTACCATGACAACAAAATCACCGCCCGTTAGTTTTGTTTCCTGCACAGAGATATCCATCTGTACCTGCGCTCCAACCGGCAGACTCTGGGAAGTGATACATTCCACCTCCGCCCCCCTCTTAATAAAGGTAGCTGCTGCCCCGATCTTATATAACTTCGCCATTCCCGTATACAGATTGATCTTGCAGAGATCGACCGTTGAATACAAATCATCCGCTCCTTTCATGACCATCGCAGAATTCATCATGCGGATCGCCGTCTCAACAGAAAATCCCGCCTCCAAAAAACGTTCAACCAGATCTAAGACCATCTCACTCTCTTTACATGCCATGCTCCCTGATCCCATTCCATCTGAAAGTCCAAGCAGAAATTCTCCACGCTCTAACTCCAGAAAAGAAAAATTATCCCCCGATATTTTTGCCCCGTCCTTTTTGACTCGCGCGATTCCCTGTACATTACGGTACACCGTGTCCTCATAAAAAACATAGTTGACCGGTTCCTTTGAGATAAAGGTTTTTGTGTCGGCTGCCGCCCGCATCTGCCTGCCTAATGCATGTCCCGCCGCAGTCACAAATGATTTTAGGGAAATACAGCCCCCCATTCTGCTCTTTAATGCCGCACTCAGTTTTAATCTGCCGTCAAGAGTCTCGATCAGATGTATTTCCTCAATGGAAATTCCCCTTTCTTTTGCCCGGTAACGTATCTCAGAGATCGCTCTTCTCTCCTGTGTATCGAGCACACGTTCTTCTCTTGCACAGTCCTGCATGATATAAGCCATGGCATCGAGCTGTTCCGCGATCACCTGCCTGTTTTCCAAAAGACGGTTGTACCACGCATGATTTAAGCTGACACGCTCAAACACACGCACCGCCTCCTCCACCATATCCCGGCTTTTCGCACAGTACTTCTTTAACTCCGCCTCATTTTCCGCCCCCGGCTCTCCCACCTGCCAGATGGATGTGATCATTGAAGACAAAATTCCATAAAGCGGTGTGCAGTCCCTCTCCCAACAGAGTGCGCAGGAATCACAGGAGGCACATACTTTTCCGGTCAGTTCGTTTTGTACCCTGCCAAGCTCATCCGCAGCATATTTTTCTTTTCCTGCACTCATATTTAAAAATATCTGGGACAGCCCCTGAAAAGACTCCGCATAATTTTTGAGCCGCTCGCCATTTCCCCGCTCCGGCAGTTCCTCTGTTTTCCGTTGCACCGGCGTCCACTCCATCAGGAAATGTATACCGCGGTTTAAAAGGATTACCGCACCAAAAATAAAGACTGCCTCCAAAAATACCGCTGCCCCGTCCGGCTGGTTTTTCCATTCCAGGAGACTTCCGCAAAACGATAAGATCAGTGTGGTAAGTCCCGCCATCACACCTGCCAAAAATGCCGGACACCCTTCATTTGCCCATTCGATCAGCTTCACTGCACCGATCATAACGATCAGTGTCACCCCGTATTTTACCGCTGCGGTCAGCGGCATAAACAGAGTCATTCCTATGTACATAAAAGCAAGCAGCACAACTCCGTTTACCTGTTCTAAATAGAGTGCGGTAAAATATGCCGGCACAAGCGGATAACATCCCATCACACTGACTCCACATGCCAGGCTCCCGAGTATTCCAAATATCATTTGTCTGACTCCCGTCTTTTTCATTCCTTTTCTCCTTACACTTTCTTATTTCTCCCTCCAACCACGGCATTTTGTCTGCCGGATTTTTTCGGGTGCATCCCATTATAGGAGTCCGAAATAAAAATCTTTGTCAAAGGAAATCCCGATTTCAAAAAAGTTTTCGCCAAAATCCCTTTTTCGATGTCCTTTCGAGGGAGTTCAAAACAGTTGATTATTTTTAGGAATTTCACATTGCCCTCACACCTCATTCAGGTTTTTTGGTATAATGAACGCAAGTGAGTCAACATGCCTGCATGATTGACGAACGGCGAATTGGATTAATAAAGCATTTAAGGAGATGGAAAAATGTACACAGCAGACAGTAAACGTTATGAAACCATGCAGTATAACCGCTGCGGAGCAAGCGGTTTAAAACTTCCGATCGTATCTTTGGGATTATGGCATAATTTCGGTGATACCGGATGTTACGATAACATGAAGGCAATGTGCCGCACCGCATTCGACCACGGCATTACCCACTTCGATCTCGCTAACAATTACGGACCTGCTTACGGAAGCGCTGAGCGCAATTTCGGTCAGATTTTAAAAGATGATTTTCTGCCTTACCGTGACGAGCTTCTGATCAGCACGAAAGCAGGTTATGATATGTGGGAGGGGCCTTACGGCAACTGGGGAAGCCGCAAGTACCTGATTGCAAGTTTAGACCAGAGCTTAAAGAGACTTGGTCTTGAATATGTCGATATCTTCTACCATCACCGCATGGATCCGGAAACACCGCTTGAAGAGACAATGGGTGCACTTGATTCTATCGTAAAAAGCGGCAAGGCACTTTATGTCGGACTTTCTAACTATGACGGACCGACCTTAAAGAAGGCATCGGCTATTTTGAATGACTTAAAATGTCCGTTCATCATCAATCAGAACCGTTATTCGATCTTTGACCGTACCATCGAAGAGAACGGCTTAAAGGAAACTGCCCATGACCTGAAAAAAGGTATCATTGCATTCTCTCCTTTAGCCCAGGGCATGCTGACCAACCGCTACTTAAACGGTATTCCAGCGGACAGCCGTATCGCAAAAGACGGACGGTTCTTACATGAATCTTCCTTAACACCGGAACGTCTCAGTCAGATCAAAGCATTAAATGAGCTGGCAGGACAGCGCGGTCAGACACTCGCTGAAATGGCATTAAGCTGGATCTTAAAGGACGACCATGTGACAAGCGTACTGATCGGTGCTTCAAAACCGGAACAGATTTTAGACAATATCGGTATCATCGGACATACTTCTTTCTCCAAAGAAGAGCTGGATAAAATCGACGCCATCGTAAAATAGAAGGTAACAAAAAACCAGTTCCATCTGCGTCATACGCACATCATGGAACTGGTTTTTCATTTTGTTATTTTATCATTTCGCTTCCTTGAAGATGATCTCATTATCATAGGCAAGTCCTAATTTACTCTTTGCAGTATCTTCCACATACTGCTGGGACTTTGTATACGTCTCATAGCTGCTCAGCTGTTCTCCCCTTGCGGTTTCTTCCTCTAACTGTTTCTGAAGCGACGCCTCCTGCTGCATGTATTCCTGATCTTTCTGGTAAACTCTGATGATCTGGACAGACATTACCGCAACAAACGCAATGACGATCATTCCAATACAAAGCTTTCCTGCTCTGTTATTATTTTTTTTCCGACGTCCCCTACCTGCCATATCTGTTTCCTTCCATCTGATATACCGCTGTCCTGACTGTTTTTCACAAACGTCCCGTCAGGCTATAGTTTACATAATCCAATTTTAACTGCTCTGCACACTTTTTTCAATCGTTTTCTGAAAAAATGTATAATTTTTTTCCCATGTTTTCTGAATGGTAGTAAAATAGTACCAAATATTTTGCCGAGCAGACCAAAAACCGTCCCAAAGACCATCACATTGATCCGTATGACAAACCGGCTGAGCAGAAAATAGTAGAGCAGCATGCCAATCATGATGCCGCCTATGGAAAATCCCCGCACCATGCCGTCATTTTCCCGATACAGCATCACAAAAACTACAGCAGTACAGCAGAGCCAGTAAAAAAAATCCTCCACACCGATCCAGAAATTCCCGTGTGGCACGACTCTGCGAAATATCCGGAAAATATCATATAAAAGAAACAATGCACCGCCAATCAATATGGATACCCCAAGTGAGGCTGCCTGCTCACTGATTGCTGCGCTGACAGCCATCATTTGAACAGCCTTCCTAAAATAGATTCAGCCTGTTTTCCTGTATTTTTGATATCGGAATACGTCAGGGAATCGATTCTTCCTTCAATATCAATTTCACCTTTTTCCAGGGTAAGACGGTTCACATGAAGATCATGTCCTTTTATTAAAAGCATGCCAAGTTCTGTCTCTAACAGAATCTCTGCCACATCAAATGACAACACGTCCACCACGCCGGAAAAAGCTCCGCTTTTGCGGTTTGCAAGCAGTACCTTATGTGACTTTGTCACATTTGTATTTTTATCATCCATCCTAAGACCTCCTGATATTTATTGGCGGAAATATCTATTACCGTTTCTAAATATATTAGAAGGTGCCTGCTTTTATGCTATATATTCAAATAAATCTTTTGCCTGTTCTTTTTTCGTGGTATCCAACAGATCGAGTACACGCACTTTTACGGTTTTCGTTCCAAATGCGATCTCAATGATATCCCCGACTTTGACATTGACCGATGCTTTCGCCGGTTTTCCATTTACAGATACCCTTCCCGCATCACACGCCTCGTTTGCCACCGTGCGGCGTTTGATCAGACGGGATACTTTTAAAAATTTATCGAGTCTCATAGTAATCCTCCAACAAAAAAGCGGATCCCACAACCGGAACCCGCTTAGAATCTTTTCTGTTATGATTATGCGTTAACCATATCTTTTAAAGCTTTACCAGCTTTGAATTTTGGTGCTTTACATGCAGCAATCTTCATAGTCTCGCCTGTCTGAGGATTTCTTCCTTCTCTTGCTGCTCTCTCAGAAATCTCAAATGTACCAAATCCTACAAGCTGGACTTTTTCACCCTTCTTTAATTCATCTGTTACTACATCGATAAATGCCTTTAATGCTTTCTCGGAATCTTTCTTGGAAATCTCTGCCTTTTCAGCTACTGCTGCAATAAATTCTGTTTTGTTCATGGATTATGTCCTCCTTTATTGTACTCAAATACAATTCTATTCCTAATTTTATTTATTCAGGTTACAAGTCTGCACGATAACTTGCCTCAAACCCTTATGTACTGTTATAACGGTTTCCCTGTTGTTTGTCAAGATAAATCCACATTTTCCGCGGTTTGCGGAGCTTTTTTTATTCGAAGACCTCTCTCAAAAATACTTCTTTCTCCTTCGTCTGTTCTACTGCTGTCTGCAGCTTCTCTACACTCTTTTCCGGAAGCCATGCTTTATTTGATCTGGAATAAGCACTTGCTGTCTTCCAGAACTTTTCCGGATAGGCCAGGCGAAGGCAAAGATACTCTCTTTCATCTGGTTTTAATTGCCGTACGCTTTCATATGCTTCTAATATATTTTGTCCTGTTTTTTGTTTCCAATGGTATTTTTCCATTACTTTTCTCAAAAGGTAATATAAATCATCTACTTGTATTCCGATTCGCATCCGCTCAAAGTTTGTTATCACCTCATTTTC
>OHLJ01001235.1_pt1 | contig 11661 bp, 12 predicted proteins | sample 1568991 | NCBI WGS metagenome assembly OHLJ01 (sample SAMEA3879601, study PRJEB24766) | human gut metagenome | biome: human-associated habitat; feature: feces | place: USA | collected 1985/1987
GCCCGAAGTGTCATAAGCGTATGGAAATGCTGGTCAAAGGAAAAGAAGAAACTTTTGTATGTGCCTGCGGATATAAAGAAAAACTGTCTTCTTTCCAGGCAAGACGCGAGAAAGAGGGCGCAGGTGTAAAAAAACGAGATGTTCAGAGATATCTGAAACAGCAGCAAAAACGGAAGCAGTCGTGACAACAGGAATCCGTGCGGAAGGAGCAGGGATCGGCACACTGGGTTACTGGGTGCTTGCCCTTGCGTTTATGTTACAGCTTTACTATGATTTCTCCGGTTACAGCGATATGGCAATCGGACTCGGAAAAATATTAGGTTTTACGTTCCCGGAGAATTTCAGGTATCCTTTTATCTCAAAAAGTATCTCGGAGTTCTGGCGCAGATGGCACATAACGCTGGGCGGTTGGTTCCGCGATTACCTTTATATCCCACTGGGCGGCAACCGGGTGAGCGTTCTGCGATGGTGTTTTAATATGTTCGTTGTCTGGCTGCTCAGTGGGCTGTGGCACGGTGCAGGATGGAATTTTGCGCTGTGGGGATTGTATTTTGGCGTATTCTTAAGTGCAGAGAAATTAATCGGAAAAAAATGGAAAGAAAGATCCTTTAAAATAGCAGACATATCCGCAAATAATGACAGTAATGGTGGTAACAGGAAAAATATGTTTCTGATCTGTGCCAGAAACAGCATAGAACATGGTTATGTTCTTCTGGTCGTCCTTTTTAGTTTTGTCATTTTCCGTGTGGAGAGTGTCCGTGAGATAAAAGAACAGCTTTTAGGATTAGCCGGAAGTTACGGAAATGCAATGACACCGATGGCAGCTTATGAGATAAAGAGCTATCTGATACTTTTGCTCATCGCGTGCGCTGGTGCGACACCGTTTCCTGCGATGTGCGTTCAGAGATTAAAAAATACAAACATGTGGAAAAAGTCAGGATGGCTGTTACAGAGCTGTTATATACTGACAGGGCTGGTGCTTGCTACGGCATTTTTGTTGGGAAGTTCGGTACATCCGTTTTTATATTTCCGGTTTTAGGGAGAGTGAGTGGGAAACCACATTCATCTGACACCGGATCGTTAATGAGGAGGGCAGAAGCATGGATTGGAAGAAAAAAATAGCAGCAGTTGTTTTTCTGCTCTCACTTGTCTGTGTCCCGGTGGCGGCGTTTCTGCTGCCGGATCAGGCGTTTTCTAAGACGGAGAGACGGAAGCTTGCGAAGAAACCGGCATTTACAGTGGCTGCTTTTTGGGATGGAACGTATATGGAGCAGTTGGAAACGTATTTTTCCGAGCAGTTTCCGGTGCGGGACGGATTGCGCACAGTGAAAGCGGAGACAGAGACGGCACTTTTGGGAAAAGCGGATACCAATGGTTATTTTAAAGTTGAGGATGGAATTTATCATCTGGAGGCAGAATTAAATGAAAAGAATGTGGGCAGAGTGGCAGATTCCGTAGAGAAGCTCTGCGCAGAACAATTTCAGAACGCAGATTGTTATGTCGCAGTCATCCCGGACAAAAATTATTATCTGGCAGATAAACAGTATCCAACACTGGATTATGAAAGGCTGGATGAGATGATACAGGCGGAGATCCCTTCGGCACAGAAAATCAGTTTATACGGTAAGCTGCATCTGAAAGATTATTACCGCACGGATCTGCACTGGAAACAGGAAAAAATTACAGGCGTAGTAGATACACTTGTGCAGTCTATGGGACAGCAGACCAATACAATATCTGACGGCTGGCAGATTGCCACAGAGGATTTTGTCGGAGCTTACGGGGCAGCCTCTGCATTGAAAACAACACCGGATAAGATGATTTACCGGACAGATCCGTCCGTAGAGCGGATGCAGGTCTATGATTATGAAAGAAAACAGAACGTAAGTGTCTATGCACCGGAAAAAATCGGTGGGATGGATGATTATGATTTTTACCTGTGGGGTGCAAGAGCGCTTCTGACCATTCAGAATCCGGGGTGCCATAATGGAAAGAAGCTGTTGCTGTTTAGGGATTCTTTTGGCAGCAGTATCGCACCGCTTTTAGCGGAGTATTATGAGGAAGTAACGCTGGTTGACCTCCGGTATGTCTCAGCTTCGCATGCACTGGAGCTTTTAGGGGACACGGAATATCAGGATGTGTTGTTTTTGTACAGTGCACCGATTTTGAATCATGGGGATAGTTTGAGGTTTTGAATTTCAAAAAATCCTGTAACCAATCCCATCTATTTGCGTCTTTCCTGGTGAAGGGAAATATGAGAGAATAGAATAGACCAGTGTAAAAGCAGTGGGAGAACATGAGGATACGTGCAATGGAAGATGAAAAGATTATTGAATTATATTGGAATAGAGATCAGGGTGCGATCAGACACACGGCAGAGAAATACGGCAGTTATTGTGGCAGGATTGCGAAAAATATTCTTTTGAATAAAGAAGATTGTGAAGAATGTGTCAATGACACCTGGATGAGAGCATGGAATGCTATGCCGGACGAGAGACCGGCAATTTTAGCTGCGTTTTTAGGTGCGATCACAAGAAATTTAAGTCTGGATCGATACCGGAAACTGCATACGGCAAAAAGAGGAAAAGGGGAAGTGGAGTTTATTTTTGATGAACTGACAGATCAGGTGGACAAAAAAGAGCCATCGCACTACATAGAGGAACAGGAATTAGTGGCTTGTATCAATCATTTCCTCAAAAATCTCCCGAAGGAGCACCGCGTGATGTTTGTGCGGAGATACTGGTATTTTGATAGCATTACAGAGATTGCAGAGCGCTGTGCATGCAGTGAGGCAAAGGTGAAGACAACACTTTTTCGTGTCAGGGGTAAATTGCTGGACTATTTGAAAAAGGAGGGCTATGCATTATGAAAAAGACGGATTGGATAGATGTGATCGGAAAAATCGATCCGGCTTATGTAAAAGAAGCGGAACAGTGGAGCAAAGCAGCACAGAAAAAGAGAAATCTCAGGCATTTTACTGCAATGGCGGCGTGTGTGTGTATTCTGCTGGCTGGAGCAGTGGTATCATTTGATCTGTGGGTACAGAACAAAGATACAGGCGCAGAGACAGAAAGTGCTGTCGCAGAAGGGATGAACGAAGGTGCATCAGCCCCAAATGAGGGGAACGAAACTGCAGTGGCAAAGGCGGAAGAGGAACAGACAGAGAGTGTGGAGTCAGAATCTTTTGCAGATACAGACGAGCAGATCACGATCAACGAGGTCAGTGAACTGACAACGATTGCGATCGATGTGGGGAATGGACAGGAAGAGCGTATGAGTGCAGAGGAGTTAGAGCAGTATTATGGAGTGACAGTTTTTCCAAAAAATCTGCCGGAAAGTCTTGTGGCATACGCAGAGGAGCATGATACAGATACAGCCTATGTACAAAGCAGTATACAGCCATTGGACGGGGAAAAAGAGAAAAATCAGACCACGGCTGAAAGAAGTATTTATTATAATAAAGATCATCAGGTAGTGGATGATAATAATACATTTCTGTATGAGAGTGAGGATGGAAACAGAAGCCTTGAGATCGGTGTCCGCACGATGGAATCCGGGATCATCACGGAATTTGAGGATGATGATTTAAAAACTTCTGAGATCAATAATAGGGAAGTGACGATCGCACGTCTTGCAGCGGAGGATGAATGTTATCTCGCGATTTTTACAAAGGAAGGTGTGACGTTTACCATCCGGACGAAGAATCTGACCGAGGAGGAACTGCTCATGGTATTGCGTGAACTGTGTTGACCTCAAAGGGGAAAAACGACTGGAAGTAAAAAAATAAAATTTCCGTGTAACATTTTTCAAAAAGGATTGTTATATAGATGAAGTTCCAAAAGCGCAGGCTGAGTCACAGGAATGGGGACGGTCGTTTTTATACGGGAGAGGAGGAGTCATGGAAAAAGATATATTAAAGCAGCTATATCAGAAATATCGCAAAGAAATATATCTTTACCTCTACTCTTTGTGCAAAAACAACAGTCTTGCGGAGGATCTTTTGCAGGAAACTTTTTTAAAAGCACTGCTTTCACTGCCGGATGACCACACAAACATGCGTGCATGGCTGTATCTGGTGGCGCGCAATCTTTTTTTCAATTATTACCGCAGGGAAAAAGAGAAAGTACCGCTTGGTGAAGTGCAACAGATACAGAATACCGCATCGCAGGAGGTTCTGGAAGGCATTTTGAAAGAGGAGAAAAACAGGCTCCTTTATCAGGCAATGAATGAACTGGAAGAACGGAAACGGGAGATTCTGCTGATGCAGTATTTTGGCGGACTGTCACAGAAAGAGATTGCGGCGATCTTAAAAATGACACCGGAAAATGTACGGGTACTGTCATATCGGGCAAAGCGTGAACTGCGGACTTACATGGAGGATCATAACTATGACTTATCGTGAATTGTTAAAATTATATCAGGAAGGAAAATTAGACAAGGCACAGACAGATGAAGTGGAACATGCCATTGAGAAGCAGGAAGCTATCAGTGAGTACCTCTATGAAAAAGAGGAGATTCCGGGACTCGAAGTACTTCAAGGGCAGGAGAAAGAAGAGGTTTTTGTGCAGGGCAATGATGCAGAATCCGAAGAGGAACAGCGTTTTGTAAAAATGATACAGAAAACGATCCGGCGAACTTTTTTGAAAATGGGTGTGATCGTCGGAACAGGCGTGCTTGCCGTCGTGCTCTGTGTGATCTTTGTTCTGCCGCAGGTTGTATCGGCTTTTTACTATAATCCAAATGAAGTGGTGGGAATAGGCGAAGGCAGTGATATTACAACAACACGGATGAGCCTTGACCTTTCTGTATATTCCGAACTGTTCTGGCCGGGCAGTTACCGGAACACAGTCAATGCGGTGGCAGAGGGTTATGGAACATACAATATTTCTATTCCGCAGGGGATTTCATTTGGCGGAAAATTTACAACCGTCAACGGCAGGCTAAAGCGTGGGAAGCTGACGCTTTATAATACAGATGAGTTCAAAATGCCTTATGGAAATACATTTATGGTGCCAAAAGAGGTGGAAGAATACTCTAGAATACATTTTTTCGATGAAGATACCAGACAATTCTGGGGACCGGCAGGAAGTGAGGAGGAAGCATATGCGTCTATTGAGAAACTGGATGATAATGCGTATTACATTGCATACGCGTCCCTGGAAAAACTGACCAGTTATGCAGATTTTTATAATTGGGCGAAAAACAGGGAGATGGACGCACAGCTGTGGTGTGCAGTCTATACATCCGATGAAGATGGCTATATGTGTGACTCTGTACCGGTTGGGATGCTGATTAATCCAAGTGGAAGCTGCATCGACTGGGACAGGGAGACTTATCCATATCTCTGCCAGCTTGATAATCGTGCGGATACAGACAGCTGGCATATATCAGAGGATACAGAGAAAATGGAGACGCATTTTATCAGTCTTTTGAGCTATCTGCGCGATCATCCGGAGATTGTGAAGATTTTAAATGGGTATCAGGAAATTCCTTACGATATGATGATCGAGAGTGTAAAGCAGGATGGACTGCGTATTTATGGATTTTCAATCGTCTGCCAGAAGGAAAAATTATTGCAGCTGCGGGATGAAGAGGAGATTTCCTATCTGTATGCAGTGCCGTTGGATTAAATAAGGTTTTGGGGCAGGGAAAGCGTTCAAATTTATTGTTTATCGGTGCACAGTTTCTTTACTTCAGCGATAGACAAACCAGAGAAATTGGCGATTTCGTCTAAGGAAAATTTGTCAGATTGCAGCATTCGACTGGCAATTTCAAGAGCAGCGTGATTTTCACCCTCTGCAAATCCGGCTTCATGTCCGGCTTCGCGTCCTGCCTCAAACTCTGCTTTTCGTAATTTTTTTTCTTCTAATTCTTTATCATACTCAAAAATACTCATACTGATGACCTCATTTCGGTTCTGGGTAAGAAATTCCGCCAGAATCCCTTCCCGGATGCATTCATCCACTGCATGTTTTACGGCCTCGTTCAAAGGCATGTCTGATGCATAGTGGCGCACTCTGGCAACATACTGTGCATATTCTTTTAACATACTGCAATGCTGCATTAAATCTGCATTGTGTCCTTCATTGACATTTAAAACCGTAACGATTAACTCAAGTTTTGGTTCCCCTGTCAGACATTCAAATGCCGAGGAAAGCCGAAGTTCTGTACAGTCAGAAATTACCGTTGAACCATTGTAGAATTCGATAAAATTTGGGGCAGGAATTTTCTGTAAGGTGGAAGAAAACAGTGATTTTTTATCCACGAGTTTCTGGTATTCACTGCAAATATAAAATAAATCTCGAAGTGGCATATTAGGGTTGTAGGTCGACTGATGTTCATACAGATACAGATTCGTATCCATGATAAATGCCAGATCGTTTTTTATTCCCATATAAATAGCATTTTCGAGTGTCACAATCTCCAAATCTTCCGGGTTTTTATAATTACTCTGATTGACTGCATTGTAAAGAGAGAGCAGATTTTTCCGGTCAGAAAACAACATCCGAAAAACGGTGTCTTTATAATTACGGTTTGCCGCTGGTGTTTTGAATGTAAAGTTTCTTTTTGCTCTGTTACGGTTTCTTTTGCATTTTGCCATAAATTTTTTCCTCCTGAAATTGGCAGGACAGTTTTTTAACTGTTCTCTGATTGAAGGAGAATATAACTATTTGTGATTCTAAGTTCATCTCGTCTCCTGCTTTTTAATTGGTTAATGGGTAACGAAAGCATAGATACGAATGAAGTACGCAGACTATTTGGGGCTAATCTGTCGTTCTTAGAATATAGATGACAATGTCATGAAGATTTTGTAAAATATGCTTTGAATTATTGTAACATAGAGCGTATATAAGAAGCAAGAAGTTTATGAATGAGTTTTGAAAATTTTGAGAGTAATCGTTACTGTTTAGTCAGTAGTAAAACAGTTGCTGTTTTGTTGCTGAAGAAAGTGATTCGGGAGTGAGAAGTAACAAATATTTTTAGTTTTTTGTAACCAACTGTAAAAATCAGCGTCTTTCCTTATAGAAAGATAACAGCAGTAGAAGAACATATTTACATAACCATCGAAAAAAGGAGGACAAAGCATATGAAACGAAAACTGGTTACAATTTTAATCGGATGTATGACGTTAGGATTATTCGGGTGTGGCAGTGGATTATCTGATACGACGAAGCGGTTGACGCCGCAACAGTCGGAGGACAGTGAACAAAACGCCGATCATACAGGAAATGAGGATCAGCAGACCGAGGCTGATACGACAGAAAAGAAAGCGGAAGATGGCAGCACAGAAACATCCTTCGGTTACCGATACCGATACTGTCAGTTTGCCCTGAATCTGCTGCAGCAGATATATGAGGATGGAAAAAATGAGATGATATCTCCATTGTCAGTATTAGCAGCGCTTACCATGACAGAAAATGGTGCAAAAGGCAATACGCTGTCACAGATGGAGCAGGTTCTGTCGGATGGAACACCGGTAGGGCAGCAGGGCAGAGAACTTTCTTCGTATATGAAAAAACTGGCCGATACAGAGAATACGCATCTAAACATTGCAAATTCAATCTGGCTGAAAGATGCAGACACCTTACATGTGGAGGATGATTTCCTGTCAGAAAACAGTAAATTATTTGATGCGGAAATATATCAGGCACCTTTTGATGAACATACATTAAAAGATATCAATACATGGGTTTCGCAAAAAACAGAAAAAATGATCCCACAGATATTAGACAAAATCGAAGACAATTCGGTAATGTATCTGATCAATGCCATTGCTTTTGATGCAAAGTGGCAGTCTCCATATGAAAAAGAGGATGTAGAGTCAGGCACATTTACTTCTGAAAATGGAACACAGCAGACGGTGGATATGATGTATTCCACAGAAGCATATTATCTGGAAGATGACAGTACGACCGGTTTTATCAGACCATATGAAGATGGATACAGTTTTATGGCATTGCTTCCAAAAGAAGGGATAAGCATAGAGGATTATATCAGTCATTTGTCAGCAGAAAAACTAATCGGTCTTGTAGAAAATGTCAGCACGGATTATGAAGTGGATGCAGCAATCCCAAAATTCAAGTCCGAATATTCAATAGAATTAAAAGATACCTTGCAGAACATGGGAATGACAGATGCATTTGATGAGGAACAGGCAGATTTTCGAGGAATTGGAACCAGTGATAATGGAAATATCTATATCAACATGGTACTGCACAAAACCTATATCGAAGTTGATGAGCAGGGAACAAAAGCGGGTGCCTCAACGGTTGTCGGAATGGTGGAATCGATGTCCTTATATGAACCTGAACTAAAAACGGTGCATCTGGACCGTCCATTTGTCTATGCCATCATTGACACAGAAACACAAATGCCAATCTTTCTCGGAGTCACAGAATCCGTGGAAGAATAAGAATGTGCCAGCATTATATGAAAAAGGTTGTTAAATAATTAACATGTACTAAAAAACATACTTGAGATTCTATATAAATTCGTTTATACTAAATTCGGTCTGACAGGGAAGAAGAAACTGACCTGAGATATTCTTAAGACCAGAAGGAGAATTTATATTATGAAGAAAAAACTTGTATCAGCACTGGCTCTTATGATGTCCTGTGTGATGCTGACAGCATGCGGCGGAAACAAAGTGGAAGAGAATACAACCACTCCGCAGACTGAGACCAGCGAAGCAGTCACAGAATCAACAGAGGAAGCAGCAAGTACAGAAACTGAAGCAGCAGGCGAATTGACAGATGTGAATGTAGCCGCCTTAAAAGGACCGACAGCTATGGGAATGGTGAAGCTGATGGATGATTCCGACAATGGAGATACCGGAGCAAATCATTACAATTTTACCATTGCAGCATCACCGGATGAGATCACACCGCAGATTGTGCAGGGAAATGTGGACATTGCAGCAGTTCCGGCAAACCTTGCATCTGTTTTATACAACAAAGAAGGTGTGGATGTCAGCGTTTTGGCAGTCAATACGTTAGGTGTATTATATATTGTGGAAAATGGCGACAGTGTACAGAGTGTTGCTGATTTAAAAGGAAAAACCATCTATGCCAGCGGAAAGGGTGCAACACCGGAATACGCATTAAACTATATGCTGACTGCAAATGGCATTGACCCGGAAAAAGATGTCACAATCGAATACAAATCCGAGCATTCTGAATGTGTGGCAGCACTCGCAGCAAATGAGGATGCAGTGGCAATGCTTCCACAGCCATTTGTGACTGTGGCAATGACACAGAATGAAAATATCCGTGTGGCACTTGACCTTACCGAAGAGTGGGAAAAAGCATCAGCTGATGGTGACACAAAGGCAACTCTGATCACAGGCGTTGTGATCGCAAGAAATGATTTTATTGAAGCGCATCCGGATGCAGTCGAGACATTTTTGCAGCAGTATGAGGCTTCTGTAAACTATGTAAATGACAATGTGGCAGATGCGGCAGTCCTTGTCGGAAACTACGATATTGTTGCAGCACAGGTAGCAGAGAAGGCAATTCCGGAATGTAATATTACATTTATTGCCGGAAATGATATGAAAGCAAAATTAAGCAGCTATCTTGGAATTTTATTTGAACAGAATCCGGCAGCAGTCGGTGGAGCATTACCAAATGATGATTTCTACTACAACGCAGACTAGGAAGAAAAATAAAATAAAACTCTGGACCATTGCATTCTGGCTGTTACTCTGGCAGTTTGCAAGTATGGCATTAGACAAGCAGATATTACTGGCATCGCCCCTTTCAGTGGGGCGGTGCCTGCTTTCGTTGGTGAGAACCTTTTCCTTCTGGGAGTCGATCTGGTTTTCGCTGGGGCGCATCGCACTTGGTTTCTTCTGCGCAGCGGCAGGCGGCGTCTTGCTTTCTGCATTGGCATATCATGTGAAATTAATACGCGATATCCTTGCACTTCCGGTGGCTGTATTAAAGGCTACTCCGGTCGCATCTTTTATTGTGCTGGTGCTCATCTGGATGCCGTCAGGGAACCTGTCAATACTGATTTCTCTCATTATGGCATTTCCGATCATTTATACAAATCTTCTGGAGGGATTTGAACATCTGGACCGGAAACTTTTTGAGATGGCAAAAATCTTTCGGATGACATTCTGGAACAAAATGTATTACCTTTATTTTGGGGGACTTTTTGCGTATTTTCGTTCTGCCTGTGCAATTGCGATCGGCATGTGCTTTAAGGCGGGGATCGCAGCAGAGATCATTGGCATTCCCAAGGGTTCCATCGGAGAAAAACTTTACAATGCAAAGATTTATCTGGAGACACCTGACCTGTTCGCATGGACATTTGTCATAATTGCAGTGAGTGTGCTTTTTGAGAAAATTTTTCAGTGGCTGCTGTCATTGCTGGCGCATCGGCTGAGTGTAAAATAATTTGCGGTTTACGCATGTGAGCAAAGCAAAAAAAAGGCAGTAGAAAACAAAAATGGAATTTGTAAAAGAGAAAAGAAATGGATATCATAGTAAAAAATTTATGTAAAACATATGATCATAATCAGGTATTAAATCATTTTTCCTGTACGTTCAGGGAGAAAAAAATGACCTGTATTATGGGAAAATCAGGTATCGGAAAATCCACGCTGCTATCGATTCTGATGGGCTTGGAGAAGGCGGATGAAGGAACTGTTTCCGGTATGGAGCATCAAAAGATCAGCGCTATATTTCAGGAAAACCGCCTGTTTGAAAATCTGGATGCGGTGACCAACATTCATATCACAACCGGAAAAACAAAAGAAGAGATTGCAGGCTTTTTAAAGGAAATGGAACTTGATGATGTTGCAGGAAAGCCGGTAAGTGAGTACAGCGGTGGCATGAAACGACGTGTGGCAATTGCAAGAGCACTTTTAGCGGAATATGATATTTTGATCATGGATGAGCCGTTGCAGGGACTTGACGCAGAGACGAAGGAGAAAGTTGCCACAGTCATAAAAACGCAGACTGCCGGAAAAACTGTTCTTTTTGTCACGCATGATGAGAAAGAGGCAGAATTTTTCGAGGCAGAGTGCATGGAACTTGTCTGAATTTACGCAAAAAAGAGGCAGATCAGCACAGTAAATGTGTGGTCTGCCTCTTCTTTTTAACGGTTCATTTCAGACTGATAGCCTGAAGTATTCTTATGCTGTTTGATAATGCTGTCGATCTCCTCTAAGTCCGTGAAGACCATATCGCCGATGACACTGTGTTTGATGGCAGCCATGGCATTGCCGTATTCCAAAGCTTTCTGGCAGTCCCCGTGTTTTAAATAACCATACAGTGCACCGGATACATAGGCATCGCCGCTTCCGATACGATCCACAACGTCAATATTATTGTATGGATTTTCTCTGTAATAAGTATCATTTTTTGCAGAATAGATGATGGAAGTAAAATTGTGCTTCTTCGGAGTGATGACAGTGCGCTCAGTCGAGGCAACCACGGAGATCGGATATTCTTCACAGAAGGACTTCTGGATCTCCTCAATCGTGCCGGTCTTGCCGAAGTGGACGTTCTCGCACATCTCCCTGATGCTGCCGAGGGCGTCGTGCCCGGCGACAATGTTCCTGGGCACCTCGATCAGCTTGACCTTCGTGAAGTCCTCCATCTCCCGTTCTCCTTTCGGACGCTATTGTCGGAGGACATTATAAATGGTGGCGCG
>OHLJ01001241.1_pt1 | contig 11589 bp, 6 predicted proteins | sample 1568991 | NCBI WGS metagenome assembly OHLJ01 (sample SAMEA3879601, study PRJEB24766) | human gut metagenome | biome: human-associated habitat; feature: feces | place: USA | collected 1985/1987
AAAGAAGCGAGGCAGGCGGACAGCCGCCGCGCAAAGCTTTTGGAAATCAATAAGGAAGCGGCGAAATATTTCTATTACCAGCTGCGCACCGAACGGGGCAGTGTCGGGATGGAATATCTGCGCAAAAGAGAATTAAGCGACGAGACGATGAATCATTTCGGGCTGGGTTATGCGAACAAATACAGCAACGACCTGATTCAGTATCTGAAATCAAAGGGCTATTCCGAAGACCTGATCCGGGATGCAGGACTTTGCAACGTGGATGAAAAACATGGTATGTATGACAAGTTCTGGAACCGCGTCATGTTTCCGATCCAGGATATCAACCATCGCGTCATCGGTTTTGGCGGACGTGTGATGGGCGATGGGAAGCCCAAGTACTTAAACTCACCGGAAACAGAGATTTTTGATAAGAGCCGGAACCTGTACGGGTTAAATTTTGCCCGGACGAGCCGGAAAGGAAATGTGATTCTCTGTGAAGGATATATGGACGTTATCGCGATGCACCAGGCGGGCTTTACCCAGGCGGTTGCGTCACTGGGAACTGCGTTTACATCGGGGCAGGCGAGCCTGCTTCGCCGTTACGCAAATGAAATCCTGCTGTCCTATGACAGCGATGGCGCAGGTGTCAACGCGGCACTTCGGGCGATCGGAATTTTGAAGGAAGCGGGAATGACCGGACGGGTCATCAACCTGGAGCCTTACAAGGACCCGGATGAATTCATTAAGGCGCTGGGCGGAGAAGAGTTCCAGAAACGGCTGGATCATGCGGAGAACAGCTTTTTCTTTGAGCTGCGCCAGCTGCAGAAAAATTATGATTTATCAGACCCGGAACAGAAAACTGCATTTCATCGGGAAATCGCCAGAAAGCTCTGCACTTTTTCGGAAGAGGTGGAGCGGGAAAATTACATCGAAGCGGTGGCACAGAAGTACCACATCGGCTTTGAAAACCTCCGCAGGCTGGTGGGAACCTATGCCGCCCAGACCGGGCTTGCACAGCCTGTGATCCGCCCAAAATCCGGTGTTCAGAAAAAGAACACGGCGGCGGAGGGTGTCAAAAACAGCCAGAAATTATTATTGACCTGGCTGGTCGAACAGCCGCAGCTATATCGCCAGATTTCAAAATATATTTCTCCGAAGGATTTTACGGAAGGCTTATATGAAAAGGTGGCGGACAGGCTGTTTGAGGAGCTGGAGCAGGGCAATATCAATCCGGCTTCCATTATCAGCATGTTTGAAGAGGAAGAGGATCAGAGGGAGGCAGCTTCTTTGTTCCATACGAAGCTGGAGCGTCTGGAAAGCACCGCAGAACAGGAAAAGGCGCTGCACGACATCGTCTGTGCGGTCAAGCGAAACAGTTATGAAAGAGACAGCGCGCAGCTCGGGACGGACGTAGCTGCACTAAACCGCGTGATCGCGGGCAAAAAACAGCTGGAAGAGCTTGCAAAAACGCATATTTCCCTCGAATAAGGCAACAACAGGTAATACAGATACAGGAAGGATGTAGACAGACATGACAATGGATGAAAACACACGGGCAAAGTATGAGGAGAAAATAAAAACGCTTCTCGCCATGGCAAAAAAGAAAAAGAATGTGCTGGAATACCAGGAGATCAGCGACCATTTCGCAGATTTGCATCTGGAAGAAGAACAGATGGATGAGATTCTGGATGCGCTGGAAAAGAGCGGTATCGACGTGCTGCGCATTACCGATGATGATGATATCCCGGATGAAGAACTGCTTTTGTCGGATGAAGACGAAGTGGACATGGAAAACCTTGATTTAAGTATTCCGGACGGCATCAGCATAGAGGATCCGGTGCGCATGTACTTAAAGGAAATCGGTAAGGTCCCGCTTCTGTCTGCAGAAGAGGAAATCGAGCTTGCAAAAAGAATGGAAAACGGCGATCAGGAAGCCAAAAAGCGTCTGGCGGAGGCCAACCTGCGTCTGGTTGTCAGCATTGCAAAGCGCTATGTGGGACGTGGTATGCTGTTCCTGGATCTGATTCAGGAAGGCAACCTGGGTCTGATCAAAGCGGTTGAAAAGTTCGATTACCGCAAGGGCTACAAGTTTTCTACCTACGCGACCTGGTGGATTCGTCAGGCGATTACGAGAGCGATTGCGGATCAGGCGAGAACGATCCGTATCCCTGTCCATATGGTAGAGACCATCAACAAGCTGATCCGCGTGAGCCGTCAGCTGCTTCAGGAGTTAGGCCGTGAACCTACCCCGGAAGAAATTTCCGAGGAAATGGGCATGCCGGTGGATCGTGTCAGAGAGATCTTAAAGATTTCTCAGGAGCCGGTATCTCTGGAAACTCCCATCGGCGAAGAGGAAGACAGCCATCTGGGCGACTTCATTCAGGACGACAACGTTCCGGTACCGGCGGAAGCGGCATCCTTTACGCTGCTTCGGGAACAGCTCGTTGAGGTTCTGGGCACACTGACAAAGAGGGAACAGAAGGTTCTGCGCCTGCGGTTTGGTCTGGATGATGGTCGTGCGAGAACACTGGAAGAGGTTGGCAAGGAATTTAACGTTACCAGAGAGCGTATCCGTCAGATTGAGGCAAAGGCATTAAGAAAGCTAAGACATCCGTCAAGAAGCAGAAAACTTAAGGATTATCTTGATTATTAATTAGGTATTGATTATGGTTACTTTTGAAGAATGTGCTCAAATGCTTGATGAAATTGCAGACTCAATGCCGCAGGAACTTTTCCGTGACCTTAATGCGGGAATGTCGCTTGAACCGCAAGCAAAGTTACATCCGCAAAGCGTGAGGGGAGAGCTGTATATCCTCGGAGAGTATGTAAGAAATTCAATAGGCAACTCAATTGTGTTTTACTACGGCAGTATTATGAAGGTGTACGGAGGTTTGTCAAATGACAAGTTGTACACGGAGCTTGAGAAAATAATGCACCACGAAGTAAAGCATCATAACGAACATCTTGCAGGTTGTGATGACCTCGGAATCTGCGATGATGAACAGATAGAATCATATCTTAGAAGTAACGGTATAACCGGATAATACATAAAAGCTGTATCGAATTTATCGGTACAGCTTTTGCATTTTGTAAAGTGTTGTGGTGAGTTATGGTTTGGCAAAAAGTTTGTGTTAAATAATTTGAAAATTTAGGTCAAGTCTTTTTAAATGTTGACCAAATTTTTATAATTGTTTGGTAAGATATTCTTTTAAAAGCTAATTTAATAATATTTACACATTCAATATTTGTCCCGGATAGAGAACATTGGGATTGCCGAGATTGTTTTTATTCATAAGATCCTCTACCGTCATATTGTACATCTTTGAGATATACCAAAGGGATTCTCCCGGTCTTACAATATGTGTGCGTGGTGACTGTGAAGTTCCTGCCGGAATTGCCAGAGTTTCACCTACATAAATTCTGTTTGCGTCAGCAATGTTGTTGTATCTTAAAATGTCGTTTACCGTAGTTTGAAAAAATTGCGCAATGCCAAACAAAGTATTTCCCGGTCTGACAGTATAGTAAACAATATCCAAATTATTTCCTCCTTTGCTTTTTTAATATAATATGCTTTTTTTACCTCTGTGCCACTGCTCTGAATATTTTTTGACAGTTACGGCAAAATATATTTGGAGGTAATAAAATGAAAATAACCATTAATTCTGTAGTCGGCAGAGAAATTATTGATTCAAGGGGTAATCCTACCGTAGAGGCTACCGTAGGACTGACAGACGGAACTTTTGCAAATGCGGCAGTACCGTCGGGAGCATCAACAGGTGCTTATGAAGCTGTTGAACTGCGTGACGGCGGTGATAGATTTAACGGCAAGGGAGTAAAAAAAGCAGTTACAAATATCAGCAAAATTATTTCACCCGAAATTTGCGGTATGTCGCCGTTTGACCAATGTGCAGTCGATAACAAATTATCAGAGCTTGACGGGAGCAAAAACAAGAAAAATCTTGGTGCAAATGCGATACTTGCCGTGTCAGTCGCAGTTGCAAAGGCAGCGGCAAAATCGCTAAGACTTCCGCTTTACCGTTATCTCGGAGGTATTTATTCGGTAAAACTTCCCGTGCCTATGATGAATATTCTCAACGGCGGCGCTCATGCAGCAAATAACATTGATATACAGGAATTTATGATTATGCCTGTAGGTGCGAATACTTTTTCCGACGGTTTGCAGCAATGCTGTGAAATATACCACAGTCTTGGCAAAATTCTTTCACAGAAAGGTATGGCTACTTCTGTTGGCGACGAGGGCGGTTTTGCACCGAATCTTGAGACCGACGAAGAGGCAATTGAGTTGATTATTCAGGCGGTTTGTGATGCGGGATACAATACAGAGAATACTAAGATTGCAATTGATGCGGCGGCATCCGAATGGTTTAACGACGGCGTTTATCACTTGCCGAAAAGAAAATCCGTACTCAAGACAAGCGACCTTATTAATTATTTTGAAAAACTTTGCGACAAATATCCGATATTTTCAATCGAAGACCCTCTTTCGGAATACGATTGGGAGGGTTGGAAAGAAATCACGGATCGCATCGGCAAAAAAGTTCAGCTTGTAGGCGACGATTTATTTGTTACAAATTCAGAAAGACTTTACAAGGGCATTTGTGTCGGCGCAGGTAATTCTATTTTGATAAAAATGAATCAAATCGGAACTCTTACAGAAACTTTTGGGGCGATTGATATGGCACAAAAGGCGGGTTACACAACGGTGATTTCGCATAGAAGCGGTGAAACCGAAGATACTACAATTGCGGATATTGCGGTTGCGGTAAATGCCGGGCAGATAAAAACGGGAGCACCTTGCCGTACCGACCGAGTATGTAAATATAACAGATTATTAAGAATTGAAAGTCTATTTAAAGGTTCGTCCGTATATGGGCTTTAAAATATAATAATTGTCAAAATTTTGTCAATATTAAAAGGTTATTCGATTATTGTACGAATCGAATGACCTTTTTTGTCTTTATTTTGTTATTTGGGACTTTATTTGAAAAAATGCATAAAAATCTGAGTTGATATGTAGCAAGTTGCACAATAAAAGTGTTTAAAATTCTACATCGTGAACCCTCATATTTAAAATATAATTCTTTAAAAGATATAAAATCACTTGGAAATTATGTTAAAATTATATAAAAGAAAATATAATTATTTATTATGTTCAATACTGTTCGTATATTAAACAGTATGATTTTGGTCAATACTCAAACTGAATATTTTGTTTCTGATGGCGGCTTGTTAAGCAGACAAGAATTCTGAAAGGTATTGCCGCAGAGTCAGGAGGCATTTTTATTGTTATTAAAAAGATTAATTACAGGAGTATTAACGGCAATGATTATGGCAGGTATGTGCGCATCGGCAATCAGTGCGGCGGAAGAAAAGAAAGTTGAAAACAAAAAGGTTAATTATCAGACTTATGCTGCCGAACTTGATAAAACAGCTTATTCGGGCAGTGACCTCGGTGCGGTTTGGTCTGAAGATTCAACTACTTTTAAAGTTTGGGCGCCTAAGGCTGCTACGGTAAAGTTAAATCTTTACGAGCACGGCAGTGACGAAGAGGGCGACGGCGGATCTATTGCCACAAAAACAATGGAGCTTGACAAAAAAACAGGCGTATGGAGCATAAAAGTAAGCGGTAATCTTGCGGGAAAGTATTATACTTACAGCGTTAAAAACGGCGATACGGTTACCGAAACAGGAGATGTTTACGCAAAAGCCTGCGGTGTAAACGGCAAGCGCAGTATGGTAGTAAACCTTAACAGTACAAATCCGGATGGTTGGGAAAACGATGTTCATGTAACTGTTTCAAATCCTACCGAGGCATCTGTATGGGAAGTTTCCGTTGCCGATTTTTCATCTTCGGAATCAAGCGGCATATCTAAATCAAACAGAGGTAAATTCCTTGCTTTTACAGAGGAAGGTACAACTGTAAACGGTATTCAGGGCGGTACACCGACATGCATTGATTACCTTAAAAAACTCGGTGTTAAGTATGTTCAGATTATGCCTTTCTGCGATTTTGGCTCTGTTGACGAATCAAAAGACATTATGTCGCAATACAATTGGGGCTATGACCCTGTAAACTATAACTGTCCCGAGGGTTCGTATTCTACAAATCCTTATGACGGTAATGTTCGTATCAAAGAATGTAAGCAGATGATACAGGCACTTCATAATGCAGGTATTGGCGTAATTATGGATGTTGTTTACAATCATACTTATTCAACGGATTCCGTATTCCAAAATACAGTTCCTAACTATTATTACAGAATGAACGAGGACGGTACATTCTCAAACGGTTCGGGCTGCGGCAACGATACTGCATCCGAACACAAGATGTTCCGCAAGTATATGATTGATTCTGTTACTTATTGGGCAAAGGAATATCATATTGACGGTTTCCGTTTTGACCTTATGGGCCTTCACGATGTTGAAACACTTAATCAGGTAAGAGATGCGCTTGACAAACTCTATGACAACGACATCGGCAAAAAGATTATTATGTACGGTGAGGCTTGGAATATGCCGACTGCTTGCAATGAAGGCACGGTAATGGCTAATCAGGGTAACCTCAAGCAGCTTAACGACCGTATAGGTGCTTTTGACGATACTATCCGTGATGCAATCAAGGGCAGTACGGGCGGTACAGACGGCGCTTTCGTACAGGAGGCAAGCAAAAAATCTAACCTTAAGATTGGCATATCGGGTCAGTCCGACCGTACTTCGGGTTGGGCAAATGTTCCGTCACAGTGTGTAACATATGCGTCTTGTCATGATAACCTTTGTCTTTATGATAAACTTGTTGATTCGGTTTACGGCAGAGATTCCGAATACAGAAAGCGTTATGAAGATTTGGTGGCAATGAATAAACTTTCAGCCGCTATTGTAATGACATCTCAAGGTATTCCGTTTATGCTTGCCGGTGAGGAATTTGCAAGAAGCAAAGACGGTGACGAAAATTCCTATGCGTCAAGCCGTGAAAAAAATATGCTTGATTGGAACAATATCAATGAATACAGCGATATTGTTGAGTATTACAGAGGTTTAATGCAAATCAGAGAAGAATTTGCGGCATTTAAAGATTGCACGGCACAGAGTGCAAATGCAATTGATTATTTAAACGACTTGCCAAAAACAGTTGTAGGTTACAAACTTAACAACAAAGAGCAGGGCAAATGGAATCAAGTTTGCGTTCTCTTTAACGGCGGTGATGAGTCACAGAATGTTAAAGTTGACGGCAAGTGGGTAATCGTTGCGGACAACGAAACAGCAGGATTAAGAAACCTCGGCGAAGTTGACGGCAGTGTAGAGGTTAAAGCTCATTCGGCTGTTGTTATGGCTGATAAGCAGGGCTTTGACAATGCACAGCTTACAATCCGTGAGGGTGCGGTAGTTGTAAATTATTATGACAATAAAACACATGACCTTATTTCTACCCAAACCGTAACAGGCGGTATCGGTAAGGCTTATGACCTTGCTGAAAATGCTTTTACTCTTAACTATGACATAAAGAAAACCGACGGTGACGCAAAAGGGTTCTTTACAGACGGAGTTCTTCACGCTAAGGTTTATGTTGAAAAGTACGATGGCACTTTTTCAACAGTTACTTACCACTTTGTTGATAAAGAGAGCGGTAAAGATTTAGTCGACAGCTATTCAATTAAAAACAGAACAGGGGTTGAGTATTACACTCCCGAAATTCCCGGTATTGAAAATTACAGACTTATACTCGACGAACTTCCGAACAATGCTTCCGGTGTTCTTCCTAACAAAGATTTTGATGTAACCTTTAAATACGAAAAGATTGCGGATGATGACAAGTCAAAGGACGAATGCAGAGTAAATGTAATTTATATGGACGGCAGCGGCAAGGTCGTTGAAAAGACAACTCTTACAGGTGCAGAAGGAGAGGCTTATACGGCAGAAGAAAAAGAATTTGAAGATATGACATTAAGATTTGTTCCGTCAAATGCGAATGGTAATTTTACAAAAACAGAAATTAATGTAATTTATTCATATTCAAACGACCCTGACCCGCTTAAGTCGGTTATGGTTGTTGTATATATTGCCGCAGGTCTAATTCTTGCAGGATGCGTTGCAAGCACTCTTTATACAAATATTAAAAGGAAAAAGGCTTTTGCCGAGTCTATGGATATAGACGAATGATTTTAGGTAGTTATTCCCACAAGGGATAGATTATAAAAATAAAAGGAGGAAATAAATCTATGAAAAATACAAAGAAATTTGTATCTGTTGTCCTTGCATTTTGTATGCTCGGTACAACAACAGCAGTTACTTCAATGGCTGCAACAACCGATGCGGAAACAGTATCAGGCGGTTCTGTAGCAGTAGATACAACTGCTACAAAAGCACTCGAAGAACTTGACGCAAATTACAGATATGATGGAGATGACCTCGGCGTTACATACACTAAAGATGCCACAACTTTCAAAGTTTGGTCACCTACAGCAACTGAAATTAAGGTAAATATTTTTACAAAAGGTTCAGACGATGAACAGGGAGCAAGTAAGGTAGCCTCTTACCGGCTTGAGAAAGAAGACGCTACAGGCATTTGGAAGATTAAGCTTACTGGCGAATGGAAAGACTACTACTACACCTACACAATCACAGTAGTTAATCCTACAACAGGCGAAACAACAACAAGTGAAACACAGGATGTATACTCAAAGGCAGTCGGTGTAAACGGTAACCGTTCAATGATTGTTGATCTCGACTCTACAGACCCTGACGGTTGGGACAAGGACACTCATGTATTCCAGAATGAGGTTACAGACAGCACTGTTTGGGAACTCCATGTAAAGGACTTCTCATATGACGCTTCTTCAGGTGTTTCTGAGGCAAATCGTGGTAAATTCCTCGCATTTACAGAAAACGGCACAACACTTAACGGTGAGGGCAACATTTCTACATGTATTGACTATCTAAAAGAACTTGGTGTTAATACAGTACAGCTCAATCCATTCTATGACTATGCTTCAGTAAACGAGGCAGGCAACGATGAGCAGTTTAACTGGGGCTATGACCCACAGAACTACAATGTTCCTGAAGGCTCTTATTCTTCAAATCCATATGACGGTAATGTAAGAATTAAGGAATGCAAGGAAATGATTCAGGCACTCCATGATGCAGGCATCAGCGTTGTAATGGATGTTGTTTACAACCATACATATTCAACAGACTCTTGCTTCCAGAAGACTGTTCCTAACTATTACTACAGACTTAACAGAGCAGGCAAATTCTCAAACGGATCGGGTTGCGGCAACGAGTGTGCAACAGAGCGTGCAATGTACAGAAACTATGTTATTCAGTCTTGCCTCTACTGGGTAAATGAGTACCATATTGACGGCTTCCGTTATGACCTTATGGGTATTATGGATGTTGAAACAATGAATCAGATCAGAGATGCTCTTGATCAGGTTGATAATAGGGTTACAATGTGGGGCGAAGCATGGACAGGCGGCGACTCATACCACCCAACAAACACTTGTGACGGTACAAAGTTTATGCCGGCTATTCAGTCAAACGCAGGCTCACTTAGCGAGAGAATCGGTATCTTCAATGACTCTGTTCGTGACGCTATCAAGGGCGGTGCTATGAGCATTGCAAACACAGGTTTTGTTCAGGGCTCAAAGGGTGCTGCTAAGGGTATTTCTTTCGGCTTGTTCGCTAACTCAAACGGTAACTACAAGTGGAAAGCTAAAGCTCCTTCACAGTCAGTTACATATGCTGACTGCCACGACAACGCTGCTCTTTACGATCAGCTCGTTGCTTCTACAGCTTCAGGTGACTACGGCAACCGTTACGAAGACCTCGTTAAGATGAATAAAATGGCAGGTGCTATTGTAAATACTTCACAGGGTATTTCATTTATGCTTGCAGGTCAGGAAATGGCTCGTACAAAGTACGGCGATACAAACAGCTACAAGTCTTCACCTGAAATCAACAAGATTAACTGGAACAACATTCTGGAGTATCAGGATCTTGTATCTTACTACAAGGGACTTTACGAAATCAGAAAGAACTTTACACCATTCACAGCAATGGATAAGTCATATTCATCAGCTTACACACTTAACAAGTCAATGGGCAGTGCATTCTCTAACCAGGTAGCGTTTACTGTTAAGAATGATCAGCCTGACGAGTGGCAGACAATGGCTGTTATCCACAACTCAGCTAAAAAAGCAGAAGAAGTTAAGCTCAAGGATGAAAGCTGCACAGAGTGGGTAATTATTGCTAACGATAAGACAGCCGGTTTAAAGAACCTTGGTGAGGTTTCGGGTTCAACATTTACTGTACCTGCTATTTCAACAGTAATTGCTGTTGACAAGGCAAGCTTTGATAAGCTCGCTCTTGATGACGGTATGGGTCAGGTAACTGTAAACTATGTTTACGAAAAGACCGGCGAAAACCTCGTAGATCCTGAAGTTATTCAGGGTACAATCGGTACAGGTTATACAACAGCCGAAAACTCATGCATTAGTAATACATATATATTGAGCAAGGTTGAGGGTCCTGCAACAGGCACTTATTCAGAAACACCGGCAGTTGTAACATACTACTATGCTGACTATGTTCCAGAGTCATTTAAAAATGCTGACTTAAACAATGACGGTATTGTTGATGTTCGTGATGTAACATTAATGCAGTCTATTATTACAGATCCTGCAAGTGTAGATGCTGACACATATGCAAAGATAGATGTAAACTACGATACAAGGAAAGATGTAAATGATGTTACAGCTCTTCAGACTTATACTACCGGTAAGCCGGTATCATCGGGCAGTGTTACAGTAAACCATTTCTACACAGCTGAGGACGGCACAGTCGAAAAGATTACTCCTTCAACAGTAATTTCGGGCAGAGTAGGCGATGAATACACAACAACAAGCTACCGTACAATCGGTTATACTGTTGATACAACAAAAACACCTAAAAATGTAAACGGTCACATTCCTTATGGTGTAGATATGAGCGTTGATTACTACTATGTAGCGTCAAGTATGGATGTTAAACTCCATGTTAAGCACAATGGTTCACTTACTTGGAATCCGTCACTTTGGCTCTGGGGTTCAGATACAAACGGTGTTGATGCTGACAACTACACAACATCAGGTGAATGGCCGGGCGATACACTTACAGAAATGGATGAAAACGGTTGGTATGTTAAGGACTTCACTTGTACAAAGGCAGGTTCTTACAATATAATCGTTTCTGACACAGGTACAAATCAGACAATTGACTATAAGGGCTTTATTGACAACGAGCTTTGGATTGTAATCGATGACTCTAATGTAATGGGTGGTACATACCTCACATTCTATACAGAGAATCCGGATAATAACCCAAATGCACCAATCGCAGTTCCGATCGCTTAATCTAAAATAATTCAAGCCGGCCTCGTAAGGGGTCGGCTTTTGCTTTTGGTGTATTTTAAATTAGGAACACGCTTTGTTCTGATTTTTGTCAAACAATTATGTCTATTTATAAAAAAGTTTTTGGAAAAATTATGGTTTAGCGGTATGATTTACCAAACAATTATAAAAGTTTGGTCGACCTTTTCAAAGGTCGTGGGTG
>OHLJ01001252.1_pt1 | contig 11522 bp, 9 predicted proteins | sample 1568991 | NCBI WGS metagenome assembly OHLJ01 (sample SAMEA3879601, study PRJEB24766) | human gut metagenome | biome: human-associated habitat; feature: feces | place: USA | collected 1985/1987
GTAGAAATTGCGGAAGTAACACTGCATGTCGGACTCGGAACGTTCCGTCCGGTCAAAGAAACAGATGTGTTAAAGCATCATATGCATTCTGAATTTTATAAAATCGAACAGTCAGAAGCGGATAAGATCAATAAAGCGAAAAAAGAAGGCCACCGTGTCATCGCAGTGGGAACAACAAGCACCAGAACCTTAGAGTCCGCTGCGGACGAGAATGGTTTCCTCACAGAAAAAAGCGGATGGACTGAAATTTTTATTTATCCAGGATATCAGTTCAAGGTGATCGACGCACTGATCACGAATTTCCATCTGCCGGAATCTACACTGGTAATGCTTGTATCCGCACTTGCCGGAAGAGAACATGTACTGGCAGCCTATGAGACCGCAGTAGAAGAAAAATATCGTTTTTTCAGTTTTGGCGATGCGATGTTTATTGTAGACCGGGAGTCTTAAAACTACTTGTAATCGCAAAGAACTTGTTATACAATTATCTTAAATATTTCATGAAGGAGAAGTGAGGTATGGAGGAGCGGAGAAAGCATAAGAGACTTGATCTGGAAGTCATGGTTGAATTAGAACGATTAGATGAAGAAAGCGTGACCACTTTGAAATATGTCCATGTCGAGGTGACAGATATTTCAAGAAGCGGTCTCGGATTTAAGTCGAAGGCAGATCTTGAGATTGGGAGCTATTACGATACAAGGATTCAGATCTGGACGAAAGAAGTTGTGGATGCTGTTATTGAAATCGTCCGGAGAGATGCTTTGCCGGAGGGCGGTTATAAATATGGATGCAGGTTTATTGGGATGACGGATACTGACGCACTCAAGATAGATATTTACCAGATATTTAATGATCTGTAAAAGAACCGGGGATCCGATACTACAATGCAGGAGTATATCGCTATGTCGTTTCAAAAAATAAAATCATCTACATCACGGTGTTTTGATATCAGCACAGCAGCATTGCATATCATTGCAATGCTGTTCATGCTGATGGATCACCTTTGGGCAACACTTCTTCCGGCGCAGGAATGGCTGACCTGTGTTGGCAGGATCGCATTTCCGATTTTTGCATTTATGTCGGTAGAAGGTTATTTTCATACCCATAATTTCAAAAAGTACTTATTGCGAATGCTGGTTTTTGCAGTGATCTCAGAGATACCGTTCGATCTGATGTATGGCGGAACATGGTTTTATCCGGTTCACCAGAATGTGATCTGGACGTTTATCCTTGGTCTTTTAGGAATCCATATAATGGAAACAGTGCGAAAGAAAAAGAAAACACCTGTTTTTGTACTGACAGCCATACTGGTTACGATTGCCGGAGGTTTACTTGGGACACTGACAATGGTGGATTATTATGGAATCGGTGTACTGACTGTTTTTATTTTTTACTTTTTCCGCGGACGTAAATGGTGGTGTCTGCTTGGTCAAATTGCTGCTCTTTATTGGGTAAATGTGGAATTGCTTGGCGGATTAATGTATCCGGTCCGTTTGTTCGGCATGGAGTTTGAACTTTGCCAGCAGGGTCTTGCATTGCTTGCATTAGTGCCAATCTGGCTTTACAGAGGACGACAGGGATATCACAGCAAACCATTCCAGTATTTCTGCTATGCATTCTATCCGGTCCACATGCTCATTCTGGTGCTGATACTGGGCTTTGTGAACCGGTGATCTGTCTGATGTTGACCGGTCAGGAGAATATTTTTAATTTGTTGTCTCCCGGCGGATAAGGATAGGTGTAATTTGTTTATGGATCGGTTCTGCCAGCGGAACTGGTTTTCTCTTTTTACGTTCTTCCATCTGCTGCACTAATAATTCCATGGAGGTGTGTGCGATCACCTCGATTTGCTGTCCAATGGTTGTGATCGGCAAAATAGCTTCACTGGCAATCGGAGAGTTGTCAAACCCTACCAGTTCATATGTGTCAGGGAGACATCCATATTTTTGAAAGATTAGATTCAGGAACATATTTGCATAGGTGTCGTTCGCAAGAAAGACACCTTTTTTTTGTCCGGGATATTTTTCATCGATATCAGCAAAGATGATTTTCATTTGTGAAAAGAGCTCCTGATAAGAATCTCCACACACATTAAGATTTAATTCATAAGGCACATGATGTTCTTTACAGGTGTCTTCAAATGCACGAATTCTGTTGTAGGCAGGAATAATCTTTGGCACATCTGCATTAATATGAATCAGCACATCACAATGGTCACGGATCAAAAGTGATGCAGCCTGCAGAGCTCCCATATAATTATCAGTTGTGACACTGCAGATATGTTCTGCCTCACGTTCAATTGCTATGACAGGAATCTGATAAGAAGCAAGCTTTTCGGAAGAAAGCGTATGGCTTAATACGATCAGGCCTTCGATCTGATAAGACATCAATTCTTCAATATACTGCTCCTCCTCATCCGGTCCGTTATCACTGACAAAAACAAGAAATTTATAATGATAATCACGGTAGCTGGAAAGAAGCTGGGTAAGCATTTCTGAGTAGTAGTGAAGGTAAAGATTTGGTACGATAATCCCGATAAATTCACTTTTCCCATTTGCGAGCACTTTTGCGAGTTTGTTCTTTTTATATCCTAAATCCTCAAGAGCCTGAGATATTTTTTCCTGATTTTCAAGTGTCAGTGAATCCGGATGATTAAAATATCTTGAAATTGTAGTTTTGGAAAAATGCGTGTATTCTGCAATGTCAGCAAATGTCACTTGTTTTTTAGCCATAAATATCTGTCTCCTTTACGCATTGTCTATTGTATTTATTAGTATGTTAAAATATGAATCGTTTCGTTACAGTTTCATATTACACATAGTATAGCAATTAAGTTCTGGAATATCAATAAAAAAAATAACTGGTTACGTAACTGGTTACTTTAACTTAAAAAAGTGTTGACATCTATTGGAAAATAGGTTATTATCCAATTATAAAGTAACCGGTTACTTTACCGGTTATACAACAAGACTAAATGGAGGAATAGTGTATGAAAAGAGGGTTGAAACAAAAAAAGTCTACAGGCAGACAAACGCTTGTAAGTAAAGTTTCCTATGTCAAAAGAAACTGGCAGCTGTATGTATTTTTCCTGATGCCGGCATTGGTGTTAACAATTATATTTAAGTATCTTCCGATGGGTGGGCTGCTCATCGCATTCGAAGATTATAATGTGATCAAAGGTGTTTTTGGAAGTCCATGGGTAGGTCTGGAATACTTCAAACGGTTTTTATCCTCACCGGATTTTATGAGTTATCTGTTAAACACATTAAAACTCAGCATTTATGGACTGCTTTGGGGTTTTCCGATTCCAATTATCCTGGCATTATTACTGAACCGGATCCGTAAGCAAGGTATAAAAAAGAAAATACAGCTTTTAATCTATGCACCTAACTTTATTTCCGTTATCGTACTCTGCGGTATGGTACGTATGTTTTTATCACCGGTTGGTCCGATGAACCGTATTCTCGGTATCACTACAAATTGGATGACAATGCCGACTGCCTTCAGGACAATTTATATTGCAAGCGGAATCTGGCAGGGAGCAGGATGGGCATCCATCATGTACACGGCAGCTTTAGCCAATGCCAGTAAAGAATTAGAAGAAGCGGCTGTTATGGATGGTGCAAATCTGCTGCAGCAAATCTGGTATGTCGAGTTGCCGGCCATTAAAGATATTATTGTAATTCAGTTTATTTTACAGGCCGGAAACATTATGAGTATCGGATTTGAAAAAGCATATGCATTACAGACGGATATGAACCTTCCGGCATCTGAGATTTTATCAACTTATGTGTATCGGATCGGACTTCTGAACGGAGATTATGGCTACTCAACGGCTGTCGGATTGTTCAACTCTGTCATTAATGTTATTTTATTGATTTTCGTAAATTTTGTAGTAAAGAAAATAAACGATGGAGAAGGATTATAGGAGGATGAAAAGATGGAAACATCAAGAAAAATAAAATATTCGAGAATTGACCGTCTGATTTTAGGTATAGCATATGCGCTTCTCGGTTTGTTTGTTCTTTCGATTGTTATTCCTTTGATATATGTGGTTCTGGCATCTTTTATGGATCCGACTGTTTTAAATAATCAGGGACTGAGTTTTCGGATAAAAGACTGGACATTAGATGCATACCGGCGTGTTTTAGAGAATGAAATGATATGGAGAGGATTTTTTAATTCATTTTTCTACTCGCTGGCGTTTACTGCAATTTCTGTTTTTATAACACTTCTTGCAGCTTATCCGATGTCAAAAAAAGAGTTTGTCGGCAGAAATTTTTTTAATGTAATCTTTCTGATCACTATGTTTTTTGGTGGTGGAATGATTCCGACATTTATATTAATCAACCGTTTACATATGGTGAATACTGTATGGGCTATTTTAATACCCGGAGCATTCAATGTATGGAATATGATTCTTGCAAGAACTTATTACCAGTCAATCCCAAAGGAACTCAGAGAGGCGTCCTCCATTGATGGTGCAAATGAAATCCAGCATTTTTTCAAAATTATGATTCCGGTGTGTAAACCAATCATCGCCGTACTGGCACTCTGGTCTTTTGTTGGAATGTGGAACAGCTATTTTGATGCACTGATTTATTTGAATGATGCAGATCTGCAGCCATTACAGCTTGTGCTTCGTTCCATTCTTGTACAGAATACACCACAGCCTGGAATGATCGCTGATATCCAGAGTACGGCTGAGATGGCAAAAGTAGCAGAACAGTTAAAATATGCGACTATTGTTGTGTCAAGCTTACCATTATTAATTATGTACCCATTTTTCCAGAAATATTTCGATAAAGGAATTATGGTTGGATCTGTAAAAGGTTAAAGAAGGGGGGAACTTCCTATATGCGTAGAAAAATAAATAGAATGTTGTCATTCGGGCTTGCACTGATCATGATGTTTAGTATAGCCGGCTGCGGAAGCAATGCACAGCCACAGGCAGAGATAGATCCGGACACTCCGGTTTCCGAAGTACAGTTTCCGTTAAAAGAAACTGCGGAATTATCCTTTATTACCAGTGCACCGGCAACCTCAACGCAGGATCCGAATGAAAGGATCATTTTTCAAAGACTTGAGGAACAGACGAATGTGCATATTAAATGGACGTGTTTTGTATCGGATCAGTTTTCTGATAAAAAAAATCTTGCATTAGCACAATTTGGCAATCTGCCGGATGGTTTGTTTAATGCCGGAATGAGTGATTACGATCTGCTTCGTTATGCAAAGCAGGGGATTATTATTCCCCTTGAAAATCTGATCGATAAATATATGCCAAATCTTCAGGCTGTATTTGAAAAATATCCGGAATACCGCACAATGTGTACCGCACCGGATGGACATATATATTCATTTCCATGGATCGAACAGCTTGGTGCCGGTAAAGAAGCCATACAGGCCATCGGAGATATCGCATATATCAATAAAAAATGGCTGGATTATCTTGGATTGGAAATACCAACAACAACGGACGAACTGGAACAGGTATTAATTGCATTCCGGGATCATGCGGATGAATTGCAGGAAGAATTTGATATTGAAGGTGATGTGATACCGATGTCCTTTATTATCAACAATGGAGATCAGGATCCCGCCATTCTGATCAATGGATTTGGAGAAGGCTATGGTGATACCGGGGATCATTTTGCAGTGACGGATGAAGGAAAAGTGATTTATACTCCTGTGCAGGAAGGGTATAAAGAAGGCATTGAATGGCTGCATAAATTAGTAACAGAAGATCTTATAGATCCGGAAGCGTTCACGCAGGAATGGTCTACCTATGTTGCAAAAGGTAAAAACCACCGATATGGTCTTTGCTTCTCCTGGGATATTGCAAATATTGATAACAATGTTGATTATGTAATGCTCCCTGCACTTACAGGTCCGACGGGTGTGCGGAATATCACAAGACAAAACAATAGTGAGACCAGTGGTTTTGACAGAGGACGCTGTGTACTTACGACCAGTTGCAGAAATACTGCACTGGCAGCAGCATGGATCGATCAGATGTATGCACCATTACAGTCTCCACAGAATAACTGGGGCAGCTATGGTGAGAAAGATTCCTTTAACATCTTTGAATTATCTACAAATGAAAAAGGTGATCCGATGTTAAAACATATGGATTTAGGCGACCAGTCTCCGGTAGAAGTCCGAGAGGCACAGTCTGTTAATGGACCGCTTGCAATTCTTAACGAATATTATGGTGAGTATGTAACACAGCCGGAAGATGCAAAATGGCGACTTGACAATATGCATGAGACATATTTGGCAGATATGAACAGTAAATACGTTTATCCGAATGTATTTATGAGTATAGAAGACACGAATAAGGTGTCGCAATATGACACAGATATTAAAAAATATGCCGAACAGAAAAAAGCCGACTGGATTTTAAATGGCGGCATAGAAAAGGAATGGGATTCCTATCTTGAAAAAATGGAAAAATATGGATTATCAGATTATCTTTCCATTAAGCAGAAATACTTTGACAACTATCAGAAATCATTATCAGAATAATTAGGAGAGAAATAATATGAGCAATATGTTAGAAAAAGCCAGAAAATACGAGACAGAAAAAATTGCTGCTACAGATCCGCAGACAAAACCTTTATTTCATGTTTCTGCTCCAACCGGATGGATCAACGATCCAAATGGATTTTCGTTTTATGATGGACAGATACATCTATTCTATCAATATCATCCATATAACAGGGAATGGGGACCAATGCACTGGGGACATAGCGTTACGTGCGATATGATCCACTGGGAACAGCTTCCAGCGGCACTTGCTCCGGATGAAGAATATGATAAAGCCGGATGCTTTTCAGGAAGTGCGATCGAAGCAGATGGTAAACATGTACTTGTATATACAGGAGTAACTAGAATAAAACAGCCTGACGGAAGTGAGCAGGATCGTCAGAATCAGTGTATTGCATTTGGTGATGGAAAAGATTATCAGAAATATGACAAAAATCCTGTCATGACCGGAGAAATGCTTCCAGAGGGATGCAACAGGGTAGATTTCCGTGATCCGAAGATCTGGAAAGAAAATGATACCTATTATATGATCGTTGGCAATAAAAATGAAAATCAGATCGGACAGGTTGTGTTATGTTCAAGCAAAAATCTGACTGACTGGAAATTTGAAACAATTCTTGCTTCAAACGAAAGCGGAAAAATTGGTACAATGTGGGAATGTCCGGACTTCTTTCAGCTGGGCAGTAAAAGAGTGCTGATCTGTTCACCGCAGGATATGAAAGCGCAGAAATATGAGTTTCATAATGGACATAACAGTGTTTATTTTCTTGGGGACTATGATGAAAAAACACATACATTTGTAAAAGAATTGCCGCATGCACTTGATTATGGAATGGATTTTTATGCACCGCAGACAACTGAACTGCCGGACGGCAGACGTATTATGATTGCATGGATGAAATCCTGGGATGCATGTGTGATTCCAAATTCACAGGATTGGCAGGGAATGATGACACTGCCGAGGGAATTGGAATTAAAAGATGGTAAAATCTGGCAGACACCGGTGCGTGAAATTGAAAAGTATCATAAAAATCCATGTCGATATGATCATGCAGAAATAAATCAGGAAACAACACTGTGCGGAATTGAAGGCCGGACGATCGACCTTACCGTTTTACTGGAAGAGGATGAATTTCAAACATTTTCCATGAAACTTGCCGCAAATAAGGAATATGAAACAAGCTTTACTTATCATAAGGCTGAAAATATGCTTGAGATCGATCGCACTTATTGCGGTGTGACAAAAGATGTTGTCTGCGTGCGGAAACTGAAGATTTCAAATCCGGAAGGGCTTAAGAAAATGAGATTTATTTTGGATCGTCAGTCGATCGAACTATTCCTGAACGATGGGGAACAGGTTGCGACAACAGCCATCTGTACGCCGTTGGAAGCGCAGGAAATCCATTTTTACAGTGACAAAAAAATACATATTAATGTTGAAAAGTATGATATAATGAGTGCAAGTGAGAAGAATGCATTTATGCATTCGGCGAACGACGAAATTATTGAGTGATGAAATCACGATATAGTAAAATTATAAAACAAAAACTACTATCAGACACGGAGGAAAAAGTATGGATGTTGTAGCTTTAGGTGAATTACTCATTGATTTTACCGAGAATGGGATCAGTAGTCAGGGAAATCCATTATTTGAGGCAAATCCGGGCGGTGCTCCATGCAACGTACTGGCAATGTTAACAAAGCTCGGACATAAGACAGCTTTTATCGGAAAAGTAGGAAATGATTTTTTCGGAAAACAGCTGGAACAGACGATTATTGATGTTGGGATTGATGCATCAGGCTTACAGAAAGATGATGACGTACATACAACGTTAGCACTGGTACATACTTATCCGGATGGAGACAGGGATTTTTCGTTTTACAGAAATCCTGGTGCAGATATGATGCTGACAGAAGAGGAAGTCCCGGAAGAGTTGATAAAGGGAACACGAATCTTTCATTTTGGCACACTGTCCATGACACACGAAGGTGTACGAAATGCAACAAAAAAAGCACTTCGTGCTGCAAAAGAAGCTGGTGCTGTCATTTCCTTTGATCCGAATCTGCGCGAGCCGCTCTGGAACTCCTTAGATGAAGCAAAAGAACAGGTGCTTTACGGATTAGGACAGTGTGACATTTTAAAGATTTCTGATAACGAGATTCAGTGGCTGACCGGAGAAGAAGATTTCACAAAGGGTGTACATTGGATCCTTGAGAGATATCATATTCCATTGATCCTTGTATCCATGGGCAGGGAAGGAAGCCGTGCTTATTATAAAGATCTTATTGTAGAAGTGAAACCTTTTATACAGAAGAATACAATTGAGACAACCGGAGCCGGAGATACCTTCTGTGCATGTGTTCTCCATTATATTTTAGAGCATGGACTTACCGATCTTACAGAGAATGACCTGAAAGAGATGCTGACTTTTGCAAATGCAGCGGCATCCATTATCACTACACGCAAAGGCGCACTCCGCGTAATGCCGGAACGGGAAGAGGTTGAGAAATTGTTATCCTGTTTCAATTGATAATACTGTGTATACAATATATGAGCGGCAGATTACCGCTCATATATTGTATAATGATGTTTTCTAAGCAACTGTACTGCTGCATCCAATGATATTCTGTCATACATTTCCAGACGTAATACTCCATCTTCAAACTCACGGTTGTGAATGATGCCGATATTTTTAATACTCAGATGATTACTTGCAAGTATTGTAGCAACTGTCGCAATACCACCAGCCTCATCAAGAAGATCAAGATATAACTCATAAATTTCACGGATCGGACCTTTGTTCGTGATCGCAATCGAATCCCTGTAATCTTTGGCAGACTGAAAATCCTTAAGCAGTGCATCTGCATTGGAAGATAAAATATCATGTTTGGTTTTCTCTAACATTTCCTCATATGCATCGATCAGTCGTACAATCTGTTCACCGTTGGACTGGCAGATGTTCTGCCACATAACAGGAGAGGAGGAAGCGATTCTGGTCAGATCTTTAAATCCTCCGGCAGCAATCGTCTTCATGGTCTCATTTGCGTCATCCGATTTTTTTACAAGGTTGACGAGACTGTATGCGATGATGTGCGGCAGATGGCTGATGGCAGCTGTGGCATAATCGTGTAAATGATAGTCTAATACCAGGGCGACAGCACCTAACTGGGTCACCAGGGAACGAAATTCTTCTAAGCGTTCCGGTGATGTCTTCGTTGTGGGTGTCAGAATATAATATGCATTTTCCAGCAAATATTCATTTGCATTTTTTAAGCCTGTTTTTTCAGAGCCGGCCATCGGATGCCCGCCGATAAAGCAGTCCTCCATTGCGAGGGCAGTCACTTCTTCATGAATATCTGTTTTGACGCTTCCGACATCTGTGATGATACATCCCTTTTTGATATTTCCCTTTAACTGGCGCAGGTATTCGATATTTCTTTTTACCGGTGTGCACAGAAAAATATAATCGCAGTCATAAAAATCTTTGATCTCACATAAATTCTGATTGGAGATCAGATGTTCTCCGTAAGCTTCTGTAATGGTTTCCTGATGACCGGCAGTTGCGATAATGGTTACATCAGGGTAAAGTGTATGAATTTTTTTTGCAATGGACCCTCCGATCAAACCAAGTCCGATAAATCCTATTTTCTGAAACAAATCATGTTCCCCCATAAGTCATTTTTGTATATTTAGAAAGTCTTATACATCATATCCACATTTTATGAAAAAGTCAACACGTTAAAGTATAAAAGTGATTATTTATTAAATTCCGCGAGCACGGCACTACCAAAGGATTATTCCGAAAAAGGAAAACAGAACATTTTCTACGAATATGTACAAATTGTGAATATTGTGTAAACAATCAAATGAAAATTGCTAAAAATGTTCAAAATGCATACATAATATATAAACAATCCAATGATAATATAATAATAGTTAGTAAATATGAATAAATAAGTTGTAATAAACGTGTAAATTTAGTAAAATATAACCATACAACGAGTGCCGTTTAGAGGTATCGACTAAAAAATATGTATTGGAGGATTTACTATGAACGTTTACACAACTGACAAGATTCGTAATGTGGTTCTGCTTGGACATGGTGGATGTGGTAAAACAAGTCTCGCTGAGGCGATGGCTTATCTTGCGGGGATGACAACACGCATGGGAAAAGTTACCGATGGTAACACAATCAGTGATTATGACAAAGAAGAAATCAAACGTCATTTTTCCATCAACACATCTGTGATACCGATTGTCTGGGGTGATACCAAGATCAATATCCTTGATACACCTGGTTATTTTGATTTTGTAGGGGAGGTAGAAGAAGCAGTCAGTGCTGCGGATGCAGCAATTATCGTAGTATCCGGTAAGGCTGGCATTGAAGTCGGCACAAAGAAGGCATGGGAGTTATGTGAGACATACAAACTGCCGCGTATGGTATTTGTTACAGATATGGATATCGATGAGGCAAGTTACCGGCAGGTCGTAGAAGATTTACAGCAGCTATACGGCAAGCGGATCGCACCTTTCCATCTTCCGATCCGTGAAAACGGACAGTTCGTCGGTTATGTCAATGTATTACAGCAGCGGGCAAAACGCTGGAAAGATAACGGCGAAGTGGAAAAGGTAGAAGTGCCGGAGTATTCCAAAGAGAATCTTGGTATCTGCAGGGAAGCATTGATGGAGGCTGTTGCGGAGACGAGTGAAGAATTTATGGATCGTTATTTTGGAGGGGAAGAGTTCTCCGAGGATGAGATCCGCCAGGCACTCCGTGTCAATGTATCCGATGGAAGCATCGTTCCGGTGCTGATGGGTTCGAATGTTCTTGCACGTGGCATGTATACACTGATGGTCGACATTGTAAAATATCTTCCGAGTCCGGAAAAACGTTCCTGCACCGGAATCAATGCAAAGTCCAACGAGGTATACAATGCAGACTATGATTTTGCAAAACCAAAATCAGCTTATA
>OHLJ01001264.1_pt1 | contig 11442 bp, 6 predicted proteins | sample 1568991 | NCBI WGS metagenome assembly OHLJ01 (sample SAMEA3879601, study PRJEB24766) | human gut metagenome | biome: human-associated habitat; feature: feces | place: USA | collected 1985/1987
CCCCTTTTGCCTTGCGTTTTCCTTCCTCCCATTTATCAGATTGGAGAGTACCCGTCTTCATCGGCTCCGTATCCGTCTCCATATAGATATATACCCGCAGGTTATTCCACATATTCTGATAACCGGAAATCACGTTACCGCTAACCTCCAATTCACCATTTCCGGCATTTAATATGAGATAAGGAGTTTTATCTTCCTTATAATCAAAATGATAAATTGCCGATTGGTGCGAAGGTGCAAACTCTACATGTAACTGCTGATTGCATAAATCCACCTGATAGTGATAAGGTTTGGTCACCTCGTTCAAAATTGATTACCCGGGACAATCCGGATGCATCCCCCTGAAAAGGCGACAGGTTAAAAGCAAAAGAACCGCGATGGCTGATCTGTATCAATGGGAGCCCATGAATTTTATCCGAAGTATAATCACCACGCTGCGGATAAACTCTTAACATACTGTTGGGCAGATGTACGATCGGATAGGTAGGAACCAGCAAATGACTGATATTCCCCATATATGGATTCACATAATCGACCGGAGCTTTCGCCGAAGCAGCTTCCAGTTTTGTGATACCCGTCGTTCCTGCAACCAACAATAAAATAAGTATTTTCCGAATTATAGTATTTACCATAAGTATTACGTCTGTAAAAAAATGCTACCTTAATAAAAACAGGTCCCATGGAACGATTGGTTGTACATCTCTATCCATGAGACCTGTATTCAAAAAATCACTGAAAACAATACCTTTTTACCTTACGAATTGATCAAAGGTTCTTTCTTTGTCATCGTTTCTTCTATATCGTGCCAAACGTCATAATCGGCATCGCCATTACTACCGTCACATCCGTCTTTCAACAGACGATACCGGTAATGTAAATAGAACCTTTGAATTCTATCCAAATTGGTCTTCGTCTCTACATATAAATTGCTTTCACTGCTATCTACCATTTCAACCTGCATGGTACCCACCGAAGTTATTGTCAAAGTCGCATCCTCATTCACTGTTATACGTATCGCATATTTCTGAATATCCTCTTTCGTCAATTTAGAAACATCATACGTATTCATACCGGCAAAACAACGAATCGAATTCTTTGTCAAGGGAACAACCGGACGTGTCAATGAGAACGAACTATACCGGTCGATATCTTCTCCATTTTCCTTATAGAATATATCCATACCTACCGTCGAGTAAGTAGTTGAAGGCGATTGAAGAGCATAATCATTTTTCAGCAAAACGCGGTATAGAACCGTACGTTTATCCGGATTAATTTCATAAGCCGATACACTTTTAATTCGAAGAGGAATCAGATAAATAGAATCGGGAGACAAACCTTCCGGACGTACATGTACCGGAATAGTACCATAATTATCTTCACTCTCCGCTTTTAATACGGTGGTCATATCAGGTATATCGTACCGCTGTGGGTCGAGTGCGTGGGCAAACTTCGACTCATCAATATCAAAATTCAATCGGTTATACTCTGCCAGCGCTTCATTATCCGGTTCCAGTTCCACCAATACATCCGTATCTATATGCTTGGTTCCTCCACATCCGATACTTATATATCCGGTGGACTCTTGCTTATTCAGATCATGGTTCACTGAAAAAACCAGGTTATCATCGCTTAAGACATTTATCACTTTCTTGTACAATTCCTTATCAAACTGTGCATCTTCATTACAAGCTGTCATGCAAAAAGTTACAGCAGCTGCCAATAATATACGACTTGTTTTCATGTTCTTTTCCTTAAATACATAGGTTTATATTAATCATCCCATCCCGGATTCTGATCCAACTTAGGAGCTTTTCTCACTTCATTCCGGGGAATAGGCAAAAACACTGTTTTTTTATCAACCACCCGGTTACGATAGTCCGCATGATTGACAACTGTACGCTGGAAAAATTCGTTTTCAAGTCCGTCTATATTCATACCCTCGATAGGTTTGCTTTCTTCCTCTTCATAAATACCCCAACGGCGAATATCATAGAAACGACGTCCTTCACCTAAAAACTCAACCATACGTTCTGTCACGATCTGTGCATCCATATCCTCCTCAGTTGCATAATCCTGTGCCCGTAATCCCGGCAAGCCTGCTCTATAGCGAATCATATTGAACGCTGTGATCATATCCTGCAAATTACCGGCTCTCGAGAGTTCATAAGTTTCGCCACTCTCCATGGTTACCGTATGCGTAGAATTTAAATGATTGATGGCTTCCGCATAAGACAAAAGAATTTCAGCGTAACGAATAATCGGAAAGGCTTTGGCTACACGAGCAGAGCCGTTACCATTATACCAATTGTCTGAAGGATGAATATATTTCTTCAATACATATCCGGTTACAGCATAATTTCTATCCTTATGGTCTCCGGTAGCCATATTCTTTCCTGCATTACCATTCATATAATAATTCACCGTCAAATTGAAAGAACCGCTATTACTACAAGAAGTTCCCGGCCAATAACAACCACTAAATCCTACACAAGCATAGAATCGCATCTCACGATTACTGTACATATTATAAGTACCTCTATTTAAGCGATAACCAGAGAATGTCTGAACCCTTGTCGTATTACCTTCTTCCGAATATTCATCGGGAGCAGCTTCCTGAATTGTTTTTCCGTTACGCGTCTTATAAGCATCCACTAATTTCTGTGTCAGGCACATACCGCTATATCCTCCCATAACTGCTGGGAAAGATTGACGGGTATACTCTGCCACTTCTCCTGAATTACGCGCCCAGATCAATTCTTTATTTTGTGTCGAATAAGTTTCTCCATTAAACATATCCGTATAAGATTTCAAAGGGTCGATTCCTCCGGCGCCATTCGGAAAAGTTTCCGTAGGAACACCTTCCGGCAACTCAGGGGTAACATATGCGCCGGAACTTGAGGCTCCTACCGTATGCAATGTATAGCGTTGTCCGCCATCCATATCCATTACACGCTTGGCAGCAGCAGCTGCCAATGCCCATTTTCTTTCATCATAGGTTTGGGATACATATTGTACTCCATCCGTACCACGTTTCCAGTTTCCAAAATAGCGATAAGCTGCCGTTCCTCCATTAAATGCCGGACTAGCCGCCTGTAAACGTACGCGGGCTATAATTGCGTAAGCTGCCCCCTTTGAAGGACGGCCATAATTTACGACAGAAACATCCGCTGGAATGTATTTAGCAGCTATTTCCAGTTCGGAACAAATGTATTCCACTGTCTCATCATACGTGGCAGCCCGATCATAATACTCCGCCTCTTCATTCGTTTCCAGAACCTCATCACCCAAGAGTACTGCCGGACCATAATTCATCAGAATATAATAATAAGCATACCCACGAAGAAAATGAGTGTAACCCAATAACTCCTGTTTTTGCAAAGGCGTAATATTCGTACATTCGTCCATTCTGTTCAAAATAAGATTCGCTTTACGAATTACCTTATAACAGGTACTCCATACTCCTAATCCCTGAGTATTGGCAGCAGAAACAAGTCCTAAAGTCAATGCTTTTCCATGGAACAAGTCATAGCCCATCAACGTAAATATATCATCGGCAGCCGTAATACCGGGAGTTTCGTCATTTCCAAATATCTTACTCTCATCCGGCAACTCTCCTGCCGTTCCCCATAAATATTTCTCCAAATTTACCCGGTTGGCAAATACCGAGTCATATTTCAATGTATCATCAAAATATTTGTCAACACTCAAAAAATCGCATGAGCTCATTAATCCCAATACCAAACATGGGATTAACCAAACACTCTTATTTATGAATTTCATACTCATTCTATTTTAAATCAAAAAACAATTCTTAAAAATTCACATACATCTGGAAAGCAAAACGCTGTGGAATCGGATAAGCTCCACCATTGTGATCGGCCTGCTCTGCATCCCACAATTTCATCGGGCTCCAGATACACAGGTCAGATGCAACAAACTGTAAATCAAGAGAACGTACTCCCAAATATTTCAGTAATCTACCAGCCGGTAAATTATAGTTAACACTAATTTCCTGCAATCTCAGATAGCGTGCATTTTGATACCAGAATGACGAGAACTGAGTATTATTCTCATTCTTACCATAGCTAAGACGTGGGAATCTTGCATTCGGATTCTCTGTCGAAGGATCACCGGAATAAGATGCCGGAGTCCAACGGTTACTTTGGTCAGCAACAATCTTCAGCACATTACCGGTTTTTCCACCATAAAACGGTATATACCCTTCACCATTCTTTCCTTTATCCCAATATCCGTTGTCATCTACAAAATAGTAGTCTGTCTTTCCAGTTCCTTTAAACAAGACCCCTAAAGTCAAATTCTTATACCGGAATTCTCCACCAAAACCATACATCAGACGCGGATAGTTCGGATAAGATAAAGGCACTTTGTCATCATCATTAATCACACCATCCCCATTTACATCTTTATATTTGATATCTCCCGGCAAATAATCTCCGAACGTCTGCTTCGGACTGGCGGCTATGTCCGCTTCGTCACGGAAAAGCCCCAAAGCAATATATCCACGGAATGCATTGTTTACATAACCTGAATAGTTTTGATAATCATACTTTTGTACAGCCTGTTCCCAATTTTTCACTTCATTGGCCGAATAAGTAAAGTTTCCGCGCAATGTAAACGACATATTTTTATTGATATTCTGAGTAAATGAAATATTACCGTCTGAACCATAACTTACCATCTTTCCGACATTACCGAAAGGCATTTTCTGTAAACCAGCATAGTCAGGGATTTGTTGACGTTCCTGATAGATACCGTCACGTTTATCATAGAAAACATCTACTACAAAATTTAAACGTTCTCCAAACAGTTTACCTTCAATACCAATATCCGTTTTCTTGGCAATTTCCCATTTCAAGTTATCAGCGCCTATCGTCTCTTCTGTGATATATCCGTTGGTACTTCCCCAACCACCACCATCACCAGTTTTCAATAGTGTCAGATAAGGGAAACGAGTATTTGTCAAACGGTCGTTACCTACCGTACCGTATGATCCACGGATTTTCAAAAAGTCCAACCATGGCAATTTCTCCCGTACCCAATCATATCCGGTAGGAACCCATCCCACAGCTACTGCCGGAAAAAATCCGAAACGATCTCCCTTTGCAAAGTTGGCCGAACCGGTATAGCCAAAATTCAAATCCAAAAAATAAGTATCACGCAATCCGTAAGTGATTCGTCCTGACAGACCCTGATAACGGATAGGAATAGCATACATGCTCCTTAAACTTTCATCTTTATCATCAATATCCTTATTCATCTTCTGCTCACTACTCATATAGTAGTACAACAGCCCACTCAGGCGGTGTTGTTCGGCAAAAGTCCTTTCATAATTCAACATCGATTCGAAATGTACTTTATAATATTGCTCGTCTTCATGAGTGTACTTCACCGGTTCGCTGTCTAACTTCTTATATAGTCCCAATTCTCCGGTATAACGACGGCGATCTGCGTAATACATCTCGGGACGCACATAACGTTTCTCCTTCAAGTTCAACTCCGTATCATAAGCTATCTGTGCCCGGGCACTCAAACCTTTAGTAACCATAGAAAGATCTTGCTTCAACTCTACAGTCGATTTTCCACGGAAATGACGTGTATTACTCATACCGGTGTAATTCAGCATGACATAAGGTGAATAAGCATTATCTGCTCCATAAGCCGGTAATTGTCCGGTAGAATAAACTCTTGGAATAGTCAACGGTGTCAAATTGCGCTGTGTGGCCCATAAAGCATCCGTATCGGCATTACCGGGCTCTGCCTTTTCTGAAATAAAACCATCGGACCCAAAGTAAACCGTAGTTGTTTTAGTCAGATTAATATCTAAATTGACGCGATAATTGTAGGTGCGATATCCGACTTTTGTGGAATACTTAGAAGATTTTTCCTGTTTGTAGGCAGAAGATTCATTAGACATGCCCAAACTCAGATAATAACGTGCAAGGCTACCACCGCCTTTTGCATTTATATAATAAGTCTGCTGCAAAGCATTACGATTCAAAACCTCTTTCTGCCAGTTTACATTCGGATACAAGTCCGGGTCTAACTGATATTTGATCAAGTCCAATTCCATGTCTGAATACAAAGGCGTGTTTCCTCTGACTCTAAGAGCCTCATTCGCCAATTTTGCATAATCATAAGCCTCCAGATATTCGGGCATATTTACCATATGAGAAATAGTCCAATTGGCGCGGGCTGTAATCTGCAATTTATCTGCCGTACCTCTCTTAGTAGTTACCAAAACAACACCGTTTGCACCACGAACACCATACACTGCTGTTGCAGACGCATCTTTCAATACCGAAAAACTCTCGATATCCGAGGGATCTATCTCGCTCAAATTACCCTCCAAACCGTCAATCAACACCAAAGCACTGCTGTTGGCACCGAAAGTACCGATACCGCGAATCCAAAACTCTGAGATATTTTTTCCGGGTTCACCACTACGCTGAAGTGAAATAACACCCGGAATACGTCCACCCAACATATTGTTGATATTCGTTGCCGGAGTTTGTATGTCTGCTATATCGACATTGGTGATAGCACCTACAACGCTCACTTTACGCTGCGTACCCATACCTACAATAACCGTTTCTTCAAGTACTTGCGAATCCTGTTTCAATTTAATAGAAATATTACTCTCCGATTTCGTCACCAAATACTCTTCCTGCTTATATCCCAAAAATGAAACAACAATCACATCATTTTTCTGAGCTTTCAAAGAAAATTTACCGTCAATATCCGTGACAGCTCCCACTCCCGGAGAATTCTTAATAAAAACACTGGCTCCAGGAACCGGCATATCCAAATCATCAAACACTTGTCCGGACACTGTAAATGTACTTTTTTGTTGTGCAAACACAGCAACACAGCCACACAACAAGAACAATAAAAATATATATTTCTTCATACTGTATTATCTTAAAAGTCTCAATTATCATTCAATAGCAAGTCGGCGTACACACTGATTTTCACTATCACCAATATAGATAGTTCCATCGGTATCTAATGCTACACCAAAAGGTTTGTCAAACAATGCTTCTTCCGGAGTTCCATCCATAAATCCCGATTGACCGGCAAGTCCGATTACCGTACTGACAATTCCATCTTGTGAAATCTTTCTGATCACATGATTATTCGTATCGGCCAAATACAACTCATTATCCGCACTTACTATCATCTGACGAGGTTCGTTAAACATAGCATACTCACAAGGGCCATCTGCATATCCCGAACGATTCGTCATACCGGCATACAATTTATGTTCACCTGTTTTTAGATTGTATGTATAGATACAATGAGAGTTAGTATATGCCAAATATAAAATATGTTCTTCCCCTTTAATCGGACTAAATACTATATAAGAGTCGCTCTCGGCCATCAATTTCGTCTGTGTTGAAACAGCCATTGTATATCCCGTTGACGGATCAAACCGTAATAATGTGCCATCCTTTGCGCGTGTATACATAAATCCATCATATTTGCACATTGCAAATGAGTGTTTAAATTTAATATCAAAATCATCACTGGAGGGATCTTTACGCAAAGATGATTTACGGGGGATCCACATGTTCTCTGACGAAAGTACCCAATACTCCATTCCTGCATCTGACGGAATATACACCGTTTGTCCATCATCGGCTATACAAGGCTGATTGAGCGGTGCACCGGTATTGGGGATAAGAATCTGACTCTTATCTTCCAATTCATTTACCAGCATCACTTTGTTGTTATCATAATAACTATCCAATTCCCGGCAACAAACAAATATATTATGGTCAGTATCAATTGCCAAATAAGTAACCTTCGGGAATTGAGTTTCGGCAAGATTTCCCACTTGCGCTCCGGGAGTTCCTTTCATACCGCAAAGCGTAGTTACCGTAGTTTGAATATGATAAGTAAAATGTTCGTCAAACGCCACTTTATTATCACCTACAGAAACTGTAATAGTACAGTCTTCGCCCGGTTTACGCGGGGTAATTACATACATTTTTTCGCCGGTACTTCGAACTACAGCTGCTTTTGTGTCATTAAAATACACATTGATTTTACTCACATCCGTACCGAAATTTTCCCCACTAAAGACCATTTTAGTAGCAATACCACCTTCTTTCGGATAAAAATCCGTCAACACAATCGGCTTGTTGGGATCGTGTTCATTCTTTTGGCTTTCATCATCTTTACAAGAAGAGAATCCTGCAATAAGGAAGCCCATCAACAAAGATGTGAAAATTCTAAATCTGTTACTCTTTTTCATAATATAGTTATTTAATTCCATGAATCTCATTTTTTATACAAATGGTAAATTTCGGCCTGATGCTTAGGTAGATTGTAAGAAAGCTTGCCCTCTTGAATCTGTACGTTATTTCCCGACCAACACTCTATACCACCGGAAACTTTCTCCGGAGTGATCCCAAGATCCTGAAGAGTCAGTTCACCACTCTTCACACCTTCGTCATAATTAAAATAAGCAATGTAATAAGCGTCTTCCGTTTCTAAAGTAAACAGGTCGACCGAGCGGTTAGAACCGAATACTTTATGACCATAAGCCGGTCTGAACGTTTTACCAAGATTGACAACTGCATTGATCCGGTCGTTAACAGCGAATTTCTTCACCTTTTCCTGTGACACCTCTGTTCCGATATAATTTCCTTTAGTCGATAAGTTATCGCCAATCATGAAATAACCCGTCACAGCTCCACTTGTGATACGAGACATATTTTCCGCTTCGCTCCGGTCTCCCATCACAAGATGGTCAGGATCATTATAAGCATATACGCGATCCAGCCACCATCCGAAAGACAAACTGTTCATCATGTAATTGGTGTGCCACATTTCTCCCCAGGCATCACAGCTGATACGACGGGCATTCGCATACTGATAAGGGAAAAGGGGAGCGATCGATTCGACAATAAACATTTCGTCTCCACAGCGTTCACGCAGATATTTCATCCCGTAGTTAAAGGCTTGGGTACCTGTTGTTATATCCTTATTATACCATTTGTCTGCCTCAACCATACCGGCAGTAAGAAAATCCAGTTTGAGATATTTAAAACCGGCTGCTTTAAATTTATCAATGAAATAATTAATTCTCGACAGTGTAGCCGGGGCTGTAGGGTCCATACAGCCGGCACCATATAATTTCCGTTTCTGACCGTTCACCTTTAAGTGTGATTGGCTGTATTTATAGCCATTATTCCCTTCAATATCACGTTCATTGTCCGGAAACCAGTCATTGAACGGAGTCCAGTAAATACCCGGCACCTGCCCATTGGCAATACAATGCCGAGCAAAATCTTCCAGTTGCTCCCAATTCAAGTTATCCCAATAAGAATCCAAACCGACAAAAACAACTCCGCTTGCGCCAAAACCGCCTTTCCCCTGCAAATACTCTTTCACAAAATCAGAAGCGGAAAGCACTCCTTCATAATTCACATGCGTACTCATACCCCCCCAGCTATTCCAACCGAACGGAGTTCCCTTGGTCCACTCCCGTTTAGGAACAACGGCTGCATTCGCTTCTCCAAACGTTTCCATACCCAGCCTCCAATCATCAAAGAAACCCACAAACATTCTGGATGACTTCACCGTTGTGCTTTTTATAGAACCGTGCACCTTATCATCACGTGTAGCAGAATGGCTGGCACCGCTATAACATTCCAATTTAGTGATACTCCGGTTATCACGGGATCCTACCATACGTATAGCCGACTTCCAGGTATCATGCTCTACGGAACCAATCACAAGACCATTCTGGCTACCACCGTTAAAGATGGAAGTCACTTCGAATGAAATCGTATCGCGAGCCAACGGTCCGGAAGCGTGTATGGCGCTTGCCGATTTTGATTGCGACAACGGTAACGAACCGTAAGTTATAAAACCATCATTATCAAAAGGGACAAACAATAGACGATTGTCAGTATCCTGAGGTAAGAATTGATTGGTTGCCGTCGTATAAATCGGAGAGATATAATTGGTTACCAACACCTTTCCATCCACAGAAGTAAGATAAACTTCCGTCAGAAAAAAATCTTTGGAAGAATAAAGATAAAAAATCTGTTCGATGGTAGGAGCACCCTCTTTCTTATACTGTATCGTACATTTTTGAGCCGGACCGAACTCATCGGTAATCTCATCCTTTGTAAACTTCACATCTGTATATTCGGAACTATTATAGTAATTCGAAGAATTATTGAACCGAACAAACACATCGCTCAAAATGAGCTCTCCATTCTTCAACAAATCAATTTGCTTTGTCTCGTCTTTAAAACGAACCGTCCACTCACCGGCAGAAAATTCACGGCTATCGGCACAAGCACTTTCCAAGAATAAGATCTGAATGAACAATAAGCAAAGCGAATACTTAAATATACAATTTCGTCTCTTCATTTTATTAAATTTAAAAATTAACAGATGCATTACTTTGTTAGCCAAAAGTAGCCGATTCGTATATCTTAAAATTGCAAAATACAAGCAAAAAATAGAAAATTCGTAGTAACAGCAGGGGCAATATCCATGGAATAGAACCTCCATACCATTTTATGGAACAGATATACCGATTAAGGTAATGACAACCTATCAGAAGAAATTCGAAAAGTAATTATAAATAAGAATGGAAAAACCTCACAGAATTAAGTGCTGAAAACAGCCGATTCGCTAACCGGCACAAGCAAAAAACAATAGGGAATTAGACAATAAGTCTAAGAAACAAAAAATTCACTGCTCCTATCAGTTATCCAAAAACTAAAATTGTAATGATTTAAACAAAACGGCAGGTTGCTTAAAAGTAAAAACAGAGTTTCTTTTACAGTAAAGATAATACACAGGGTAAACAAAACACACAGAGCTGGCTATCAGCACATTAGATGAATACATTTTTTTCCCGTAGAGAATCAGGTCGTTTCTCTACGGGAAAAAGATAGTTCCTCTACGAGAAACGATACTTTTCTCGTAGAGGAACTATCTAAAAGTCCATAAGATATGACAAAGGGAGTAAAATGAGAAAGTAAGCCCCAACCTCCCTTGTAAAGATAAAGGCAATTACCCTTTTCTCACACGTTTATAAGAACGATGTCCGTATATAGTTACCACCACAAAACAAATAAATGGAAGTATAAACGAAAGATTCACCGCCGGCATTCCAAATAAAGCATGCTGATCAATGATACTTGCCTGCAACGGAGGTAAAACCGAACCGCCTAAAATAGCCATAATCAACCCGGCAGCGCCAAATTTGGCATCATTACCCAAACCTTGAAGAGCTATTCCGTAAATAGTAGGGAACATCAATGACATGCATGCCGAAACACCGACCAAACAATACATACCTCCGATATTCTGCAGGAAAATAACTCCCGTTGTGAAACAGCAGGCGGCAATAGCCAAAATCTTCAGCAGTAGTCCGGGATTGAGATAACGCAGTAT
>OHLJ01001268.1_pt1 | contig 11418 bp, 9 predicted proteins | sample 1568991 | NCBI WGS metagenome assembly OHLJ01 (sample SAMEA3879601, study PRJEB24766) | human gut metagenome | biome: human-associated habitat; feature: feces | place: USA | collected 1985/1987
CACAAAACACGGCAATTCGATATTTTGTGATTACTATATCCGGTTTTCCTATTAAGCCTTTATAGTTTTTTCGGTATCGTATGCCTCTCTGCCATAGAGCTTTCCGCAGCGCAAGTTCTATTGTTGTATCCTTGCTTCGGATTGCTCTCATATTTTTCTTTCTCTGTTCAGGTGTTAAATCATCCATAAATCAGGTCGAAGAATCGTCCTCCTGAACGTCATAATAAATCAAATCGTTCGGCAGCTTAATGTTGGGAACCCACAGTTCCTGTCCGCCCCAGCCTTTTTTGCCAGTAACCTTATACATTGTCAGCACAGTCGATGCTGTATACTGGCCGCCCAATGCCCAATCATTCGGCGACAGCAATGCGCCAGTTCCTTGAGTAACATCTCTATTTCTGCGGACAATCAGCATTCCCTGTGCATTAGGCTTTTCAGACAGCATCATCTCAAGAATAGAGATAAAAGCTGTCACTCTAAAATCGTCATCGGATTCAATGTGGGAAAGAATCTCCTTCATTATGCGAAGGCTGACCTGATAAACAGGTTCATCTTCTGTAAAGGGAGCCAGCAGCTTATCAAGTTGTTCAATCGTGTCATTGCTGGGATAAAATGGATAATAGTTGGTTCCACCAGAAATAGCCGCAACGTGCCGTTCGTCCAACACATTGCTACGAGTCGGTTTCAGCCCACTCGGATAGTAAATTTTTATATGTTCGGTTCCACTCTCTACCTGTGCAATTAACGCATTGTTCGTTGCATTGATATCAGAGAACAGCTTATAAAGTGGTTCATCAATGTAGACCATCATCAATCCCGGATCGCGGTCATACCCGAACATCCGGCTGTGCTGCCACATTGTATCGGCCTGCGGCTTTTTGGCTGTTCTCGTGTAGTAGATTGTGTGCAGGGAAGGGAAAGTTACACCTCTACCGAGCGTGTTTCCACCAATGACTATATTGCTTCCTGTGGAATACTGCTCGCTGGCGATGCTGTTCTTTCCATTCATAATAAGAATTTTAACGGCATCGGTTAACAGTAACTCTTTGGCTTTTCCATAAGCATCCTCTCCGGATGCCTTTCGGTACTTTACGGGGGCAAGGGAATCATATACTGCCGAAAATTCTGTTTTGAAATCGTTGTCGATGTTATCTTTGCACCATTGAAGCTCTTTAGAAACCTCTTGCGCAAAGAGATCGTGAGATGCCTGACGGACACTCGGATGTACTAAGCAGTTTGAGACGCTCCCTCCGGCCAATTCAATCAGAGCAGACACAGCCAAATGCCTCAGAACCACATCATGTGCTGGGGTTTTGAGCGTTTCCAGATAGGTGATGCAGTCCGGCTTCGGCTTTGCGAAAAAGAAATCACCACCCAAGTAGCCGTTACCCGGTGCAAAATAATAAGTAAAGTATGGATGCCAGCCGGACACTTGTGTCTGAAGCAGGATAGCCTGCGGCGTTCCAGTGACCTGAAGATAGATACTGCTCGACGCTCCGTTTTTTATACTGTCCAGATATCTATTTATCGAGGATTGTCGATTTCTGTTTATCAGCGTATTTAACGATGCCGCATCAGCCTCATCGTCCACAATAAACAGCGGATTGCCTTTCATAAAACCAGTCGATGCAAACACATTTGCCCATAACCGCAGGATGCGGCTGTTCTTTTTAAGCACGATAATAGCCGGTTTCATCAACGAGTTTTGGATAAACAGTCCAGAGTCATTCTCTCCACAGATACAGTACCCGGACAGATCGTTCTGTACACGTTCAAGCGTTTGCTGTTGAAGCACAACATTATCTGTTGTAAGCAACACGAAGGCCGGAAACCCCATATCGGTTGCTTTTGTAATAATTCCAAACATCTGCCCCGTCTTGCCAGATTGGACATTACCGAACAAAAGACCAATGCGATGCTCACAGAAATTAAAGTCCTGAATATATTTGTCGCCAACCTCCGCTGCTGTCTGCTCAATCGACCGTGCCAAATCAATATTGCCCCTGTCAGTTATTGTTTTTAGATAAGTTTTTAAGTAATTCATTCTTGCTCATCCTCCGGTCCTTCTTTGAATGACAGAAGCCATACGTCAAGGGTGTTGCCATCTTCATGGATTTGGCAGTCGGTTTTTGTCAAAAGAAGTGAGTTACATCCGTACTCATCCAGCATTTCTTTCGTTATCATGCCCTGACGGTCATGATCCGCACTGGTATCGTTTACTGGAGTCACAAGACCTGCTGCGACCAACCGACCTTTTAGCCATCGGCCCAAAATCAGTTCATCTCCAACTGCACTGAACTGTTTATTATTTTGACTGGTTGTATGGCACTTAAATGTGTAACCATCATCAGTTATTACGACAAACGGAACATTTTTCTGCGGATAACCATACTTGGGTGTGCCATCTGGCTCACACCGAACAGCTGTGGAAACCGTAAACTGCGTTTCATACCAGTCTCTAGGCTTTCGTGCACTTCTAGGGGCGGCATAGCATACATTAAGATTAGACTTCGTGTAATGCCGGTTATCATCCATCATCCTCTCATCGTATGCTGGAACTTTGACAGGCAACGGAAAGCGAACGGCTGTTGCATGACTTTCATAATAGCGCAGATCTGCCTGCGGAATCTGTGAGACAGTGTCTACACCTGTCAGCGAAACGTTCAATTCTCGAACAAGCCGCATATCCGTCACATTAGCAATGTTGTCGGAGCATCTGGTGTTTAGATTCTGAATAAGCTCCTTCGTATCCTGCAATACTTGTGGTTCTTCAACGAGAACTGCTGTTTCGTACTGCCGTAGATTGGCCGCTTCGGGCTTGATAACACCAAAATTGGCAGAGCCAATAATTGCCGAAACAGGAATCGTTTCGCGATTTTCAACAGCGGCTCTCTCTTTTGAGAACAGATAGACCTTGCCGTGATATTTGAAAGACTTCACTATGCGGACTTCGCCAACACCTGAGCGCATCCATTTTTCATTGAGGTGCATCGCAGTGCGGTATGCACTTTCCGGCATACCCTCAATATAGTACATTCCAATCGTGAGGACGATATGTGCAACGTGCAGCTCATCAGCCAAACGATCTATTTCTTCTAACGATGCTCTCGATACATAGCCCACAGCAATGTCTACTCTGTCTGCCTGCATAAGCTGCTCTCCAAAGCAGTCAGCAATCGTTCTCTGATGCTCGGTTGTTCTCAGTGGCAGGATATTTGAGTATAGCAGTTCCATATAGATACTCCTCCCGTGCAATATTCCCTCGAATATAACCAGTATAACATAATCGCTTCGGTTTTCAATCCAAATTACAGCAATCCGCACAAAAAAGAAGCACCCACTCTTTTAAGTGAATGCTTCCGATTCTCATACAGAGAAGTCCATATAGTAGGTTTCATCGTCTAGCTTATAGAAAGTGACATTTGTTCTTCCATAAGCTTCCAGATCATTTCTAGTCACAAATGCCCCATTTGGCAAACCAAGCCGATTCCTGAAATATTCACCCAAGTCGCTGTTGCGTTCCGGCGTCGTTATCGCCTTATCGTTTTGCTGTTCAACCCGAAGCGTAAGCTGTTTTCTATCGTCGGTTATCGCTGTAAAGTGCAAGTAACTCGGTGGAAAGAATCCATTTGATGCAACAACCCTCGGAAGCGGGATGTAGGCTTCATTCCGATCCCGGTTTGGCCGCTGACCCCAGTTTAATCCGGAACGGTTTCCAGGGCTTCCATTCCGCGTAACAAGGCTTAATGTGACAGATTCATAGTTATCTAAGCCCGCCACAAGATTTAACTCCATGTCCAAAACCGGATGGCTTGGAACAAGCTGAACATATTCCTCGACTTCTACATGATTACAGTATATGCTGCGGCCTACAAGAGAGTCATACAGCGTCCACGCTTCCTCAGGATCACACTCGGTCATGCTCTCCTGAACATTATGTTGAGTAAGTGCACTCTGAATGAAAGGTGCAGACCCCATAAATGCCTTAAAAAGTTCGCCATTTTTCTTCCATACATACAGATTTCCATGAAACGCAGGATAATCGTACAAGTAGCTGCACTCCACTCTCTCAACCTGCGGAGGATAAGGCGGTCTTACAAGAGCGCAAAATCCATCATGAACAGTCACACTTAAATGGTTATATGGAACCATTCCAATCATCATAGCAATCCGCAGGGTCTGATGCTGGTGCAGCTCCAAGTTCGTTAAAAACCATGACAGCATCGTGTGAGTTGCGTATGATGCCGCCACATAGAGTTCATCCGCTCCCTCACGCAAGGGATTCATCAGAACTTTTTCCGCAATATCTTCCGTAAACATATTCTCTCTTACTCGTTGATATTAGCAGGCATTGATTCATACGGAATTCCCGCGAACGATTTCAAAATAGCCTCAAAGATAATTTTTGCACCTTTGCAGGGCACGGCCATTCCGATCTGCTTACGGACACTTTCCTTGTTCCCCTCAAAGATGTAATCATCCGGGAAAGTCTGCAACCGCGCCCTCTCACGATTTGTTAAAGCACGATTCTCAGACCAGTGATAGATATGAGTTCCACCACAGCCACTGCCGGTCACAGTATAAGCAGGCTTTGTCGGGTCAAGTCTTTTATAGATCTGGCTGATTCTTGCGCCTTTGATATTAAGCTGAAGCTCCAGTGGGAGATCGGCGGTAAATGCATTCTGTCCGGGCTTGATGTGTTTCAGTCGTTCAACAACAGCTGCAGACTGCTTTGTGATTTCATTGTTCGGTGCGTCCACAGGGATTGGCGGTACTGTAATAGCAGTCTTGCAGGTGTTATCAATGCCCGCATACGGCTTTGTGGACGGAATTTTATATTCAACGTCAATATCTTCCCGAATGCCAACAATGATGATTCGATGCCGTGCCTGTGGAATGCCATAATCCTCAAACTTATAAAGATTTGGATACAGTTTGTATCCAGCCTTACGCATTTCATCAAGGATTTTGGTGAACGCCTTACCATCATTTGCATTTTTCAAGCCGCCGACATTCTCGGCCAAAAACCATTTCGGGTGATAAAGCTGCAGAACTTTCACACCATAGGAATACAGCGGTCCATAAATACCATCCATGCCTTTCTGCTCGCCCACAACACTATAATCATTGCAAGGGAAGCCAAAGGCCAGTGCATCAATGTCTGCCAGATGAGTTAAGTCGAACTTCCGAATGTCCTCATGATAAACCGTCTCTGGCTGCTTTGGGCAGATATTTCGTCTGTAGGTCTTGCAGGTGTTCTCATCATAGTCATTAGACCATTGGTGTACAATCTTCCAATTAGGATCACCAATATCAGCATTCGTTGCACCCCATGCAAGACCACCCGGCCCGCAGAATAATTCTCCTAAACGAAAAATCATACGTTCACCTCACTAGGTTCATCCTTGCAGTCTACCCTGCAACCATCATGTACCTAAATCCTTTTTGAAATTCACTTTACAGAGATATGCAAAATCAATCCGCTTATATTTTCGGCAGCCTGCCATCCCATTACACATGTTAACATATTCGCAGCATTTTGTCAATAAAATCGCTGCAAATATATTGAGCATTGACCGTCTCATATAAAAATGCCAACCGTTCTGCAAGGGCTTACATAAATGCGTCCTCATAGAATAGTTGGCATTTTTGTTTCATGAGCGTCTTTTACCGATAGGATAGCACTATATCTTTGGGAGTACTCCAGAAAACTTCAATTTTCGTTCCAACATGAGCCCCGATATACTTATACCATAGACCGATTGCTCGCAGATCCCCTTGTTGTGAAAACTGTTTCGCGTACTGAGAACCTCCCACGCTGCTCCCTTGTGCTTTAAGAAAGCCTTTGCAATAGCCGTCACAAGTCGTATACCTAAAAAGATTTTTCCAAGAATATCCTTTCCGCCAGTAGCGTTGCTGTTGACCAATTCTAATCTCCGTGCATCATTAAGCGGAATTGGAATATATCCTTCGTCTTTAACAGTCTCCCGTGTGTCAGTATACCGATACTCTCCCCATTGCAGATGAGGTTCCTTTAGTTCAACAACGTAGCGGTCACCCTGCTGTGCCATACTTCAGCCCTCCTTTGCAAAAGTCACAACTATTTATCTTATTATAATAAATCTTTACGCTGTTTTCAAGATGGAACGCTATTTTATCTGTGATATAGACAACAAAAAAGAGTGGCAGCATTTCAAGCTGAAACGCTGTCACTCTGTAGGAACTGCGTAATGACTGACGATTATCCTTCTACTTTGACCGTAGCACGATCGCTCTTTGCGTTTCCATCCGCATCCAGCGTGATATGCACAAAATGTTCCGGCTTATCATAATCCTTTGTCTCGCCGTCATCGGTATAGTATTCATAGGATGCACCATCGGGAGCATAGGCAAGCAGGCGCAGATCTGCAAAATCCACATCGGCAACGCTCTGGATCTTTTTGCCGTCCTTGGCAAGGGGCAGAAGGTGTCCCTTGCGCATAAAGAACACCACTTCATCCAGCTCCACCGGAATGTAATGATGGCCTGCTGGCAGCACGCTGGTTTCGATGCGGTTGCTTTCGCTGCACTTTACCCGCACCTGCAGCATCTCCTCCGGCAGATAAACATACCGACCCCGGGCGTTTTGCTCATATACCGGGGCGATCAACAGGCTTTCACCGATCATCACCTCATCCTCCACCCGGCGGGCAAAGTCGTCCTCCGGGAAGGCGAACGCCAACGGCATACAGTACATGCCGTCGTGCAGGGCAGCTTTCATGTACTCGCTGTAAATGTAGGGCAGCAGCAGGTAGCGCAGCTGTAAAATACCGGCAAAGGCAGCCTTGTTCTTAAAGCGGTAGGGTTCCTGCCGGCGGGTGCCGTTGGCAGAGTGGTTCCGCAGCAGCGGAGAGAAGATGCCCAAGCCGTACCAGCGCAGCACCAGATCCTCCGTGGTATTGCTGCCAAAGCCGCCAATGTCGGGGCCTTCGTACAGGAAGCCGCACATATTCAGGGAGGGCATCATGTGCAGCGCAAGCAGAATGTGGCTCCACCAAGAATGGTTGTCGCCGGTCCAGATGCCGCCATACCGGTGCATCCCGATGCAGGCAGAACGGGAGTATATCAAAATGCGCTTGTCCGGCTCCAGCCGCTCAAAAGCCTCGCCTGCCGCACGGGTCATGTTATAACCAAAAAGATTATGTACCTTGTCGTGCCGCATACGCCCCTGCTTGGTGTTGTGGTAGAACAGCTTATAATCGTTTTCGTTGTTGGAAAGCTCTGCCACCATGCCGGTAAAAGCAGCAAAGCTGGAAATATCCAGGTTTTGCTTGTTATATTCCTCAATTTTAGCAAAGGTCTTTTTCAGTCTTTCTTCTGCGTAGAAGATAGCAGGCTCGTTCATATCATTCCAGAAGCCCTCGATCCCCTGATCCAGCAGAACTTTATATTGACTGCCAAACCAAGCACGGGCTTCCGGGTTGAGCATATCGGGGAAGTGTACCCGTCCCGGCCACACACCGGCTACAAAGGGGGTGCCATCCTGATTCGTGCAGAAGTAGCCGTTTTTCACGCCCTCCTCGTACACATCATATCCATCTTCGACCTTGACTGCTGCATCGATGATGGGGACAAGATGGATGCCCTGCGCTTTCATCTCGGCGGCAAAGTCTGCAAAACGCGGGAAGCGCTGCGCATCCACCGTAAAGTCCTTGTAACGCTCCATGTAATCAATATCCAAAACCACAGCGTCCAGCGGCATATGATTGGCACGGTAATTTGCCACCACCTCGCGGACCTCGTCCTCGTTCATGTAGCTCCAGCGGCTCTGGGCGTTGCCAAAAGCCCATTTGGGCGGAATATAACTGCGCCCCACCAACTGGCGGAACTGGTGTACAATATCGGTCAGGCTCTCGCCCTCAATGATGTAGAGATCGTAATTTTCCTCGGCCACCGTGATGCGTAAGGTATCCAGGTCGGTGTAGCCGCAGTCAAAGGTGACCTTGCCCGGGTAGTCGATAAAAAAGCCAAATGTATCCTTGCCGGACACGATCATAAAATTATAAGCACCGTACAGCGAGGATTTGCCCTCGGTATGGTTGCCGTCATCGGAGCATTTGCTTTCGTACACCCACCCGCGCTTGTTGATACCACGGACGTTTTCGCCAAGACCATACAGGACATCCTGCGGCTCCATGGCATAGGAGAAACCATCCGGCTCCTTGGTCAGATAGGGTATCGTTTCCATCATGGGCAAAAAAGAACCCACTACACTTTCGGTATCAAACGGTTGACCGTATTGCTTTTTGTAGATCATAGTAAAATATCTCTCCTCTGTTTTTTGAATCGTCACAGTGTAAAACGTACCAACGTATTTTTGATAGACAATTAAGAAACTCTGACATTGGCTGGAGCAATTGGGGCTTCAGCCTTATTTTCAACCCAATAGCTGCGGTTGTGCAGCTATTTCAATGCAAGATCCTTGAAACGTGATGTTCCTGTTTACCCAGATACAACTCCACGATCATTCGTCCGTTTTCGGTGTTGCAGAGTTCCTCTTTGCAATAGTCAGACAGGGCGGCGTTCAGTTTCGCCTCCGGCACATCGGTCTGGTACAGCAGAATGTGCAGCTGCTGCTCTGCTGTCTCGCTTCCCTGCTCCCTGTCAGGCGGCAGGGTCACGTCTGCATGGATATGCAAAGTCATGAAACATATAAAATAGGAAAAGCGTCAAAAATCATCTTGGCCAGCGCTCTTTTCTGGACATGAGTGGCGCGAATGGTACATGAGGATGCGTCTGGTACCAGTAAGCTGTGGTAGCGACATCATCCTGACGTTCAAAAAGACCTCCGTGACTGGCACCAATCTGCTGCAGAGTTACCTTAAGGTCCTTCTCAAAAAGGATAGGATCAAGAAGGTGCCAGCGGTAGAAGCTGCGTTGTGGCATCTGATCATCATTGTGGTAATCATTATGAAGGAAGGTATCGTGGCTAGAGTAGTAAGGATAGCCAAGATACGGAGTACAGTACTGATTTTCAACGGTTTGGCCATTTTGCTGTGTTGCAAAGCTCCAGGCACCGCCGAAGTAATCTTCTGTTCCAGTTCCGCAAATGGTTGGATAATCCTTGTCTCCATCGATGTAGAATTTCATCTCACCTTCTCCGTACCAGTAGCGTTCGAGGCTGGTAAGCGCAAGATAAGTTCCAACGTACTGGCCTTTCCCTTTGATGTTGTCGAGGACAACATAGTCTTTTGCCTTTTCCGTTATGCGCTGACGACGCCACTGGGCATGGAAATAGGCAGCATCCTCCGGAACTGTTGTCAGGCAATAGTCGATCTGATAAAAGAAGGCCGGAATCGGCTCATCACACTGATTTTCAATGGTAATACGGGCGTTTTTACGGAACGGCATCGGGAAATAGCTGTTGAAGCCACGGGTCGGATTGACAGCAATCGGGACTGAGTTTACCTGGTAGGAAACACCGAAGCCGCAGCAGAAGAAATCGCCAAGCGGGCATTCAACGGATGGGAATTCTTCATCGTCCCAGTACATACGCAGAACAAGATCCCGCAGAACATAACGGTTACGTTCACTGGTACGGTCTGTAACGGTGATCCAGATGTGCTGAATCATGCCTTCTCCCTGGATCTCACCAAGTGTTACGGTCTCTCCTGCTTCTATTTTCGGGATACACGGGGAACCTTTTCTGGACGGACCAAGATCGCTGGATGCCATGCCGCCTTTTCCTTTTTCTCCGTTCCGGTTTTCCCAGTTGATGGAACGGGACTGTCCGTTTTTCAGCCGGAAAATATTCTGTAAACCACAATCAAACATCATATATTCCTCCTACTCACAAATGAGCAACTGTCTTTTATGTTGAATTGAATTCATTCAAACAATTCCGCTTAACAGGTACAGTCTCCACCCATGTTCCAGTTGATTCCTTGAAGGGGATTGCTTGCAAAGTTGTTATTATTGTACACTTTTATTTGTATAAAAGCAATGTGCTACTGCCATAAATCTTTAGCACCACACTCATGAATGCATAGCAGTACATGGACTGTGGTGTAGACATCATACTTTGAGAACATAATCAGCCTTTCTTCGCGTACTTTACACGCAGTTCATTCACGACCTGCTGATAGCTGGCCTGACCGCTGCCAATGCGGTCAAGGTTGCTGCGTGTATCTTTGCTGATAGTCATGCCCTCAATGGCAAAGGTGCCATACACATTGCGGAGGTTGCTCTTGTGCTGGGCAGGGGTAGTGTACTTGACACTCATGGTTTGGCCTGCCCTCCTTCTGATTTACATGATACTATATAAAGTTTATCGTGTATGAATCCTATTGTCAATCTACAACTTGTTGTCAAATGTAAAAAGCGCAGCTTTCATTCTTTCCGAGTAGAAGTTGCGCTTTTACGGTACATCGTATTTTATTGTAAATTGAGATGCGATACATCTGAACCCCAAGTGAGTTACATCTCAAGGGCCTGTAGCTCACTTGTCCGCCAACCATATTACGCCCCAAACAGCTTCATCTTGAAAATCAGCGGCTTGGAGACCATATTTGTGACCAAGAAAGATAGTTTAAATGGCAGAATATTCTATATAGACGAATATACGTTGATTTTTCTTTCCTCACGGTGCATAAGGTGTGCACAAAAGCGATATTGCTGGGAGAGCGTTCGGTTCGCATCCGAAAGGTCGAGGGTTCGACTCCCTTCGAGTCCATACAATAGAAAACCGCTCTGTCGCAGCAATACGGCAGGGCGGTTTTCTTGTTTGTAGTTCTATGAGACGGTGAAGATTATTCTGGCAGATCTGGAGCCGGTTCAAAGGTGGAAAATTACTGCTCTTCAAACCTTGAAAGTGCTAGAAATCAAGGCTTCATGCGGGTTAATGCCGTGATACACTCGTAATGGCTCGACACCTGCAAATTGATGTCATAATCGTACATTTTCAGGGTTCGTTCTGGGGAACAATGCAATGCAGGCTTGAGGAAAAGGGCGGGGGAGAGCAGAGAGGGTAGTCGTTCTGGGGAACAGGGCAATATTACACAGGGTCGTGGTTGATTACATAAACAGTGCTGCGAGAAGCACCTTCCTTATTCAACCAGTGGTCATCTACCATCTTGACTAAAAGGTTTCGTGCGCGACGCTGCCCGATGTTTAACAAAGTAGCAGCTTGGGTAGTTGTAATGGATGGATTTTCGAGGACATAATTGTAAATTTGCCGCTCTTGTTCATTTGTCGGCACTCACATTATGCTGAGGAATGTCCTGAGCAGCACTGGCGGCATTCAGTTGGTTACGATAGATATTGATACGCAAATCAACTTCGCCGCCAATAAACTCCGGCTCCCGTAATCCGGCAGTTTTTACCTTATCAATAATTCTCGGAATACCACTTCCCCAATGCTCAATCAGATTCATATATGCA
>OHLJ01001273.1_pt1 | contig 11400 bp, 11 predicted proteins | sample 1568991 | NCBI WGS metagenome assembly OHLJ01 (sample SAMEA3879601, study PRJEB24766) | human gut metagenome | biome: human-associated habitat; feature: feces | place: USA | collected 1985/1987
GAAGAGAAAGAGCGCAGGGAAATGTATAGAGTTACGCTTTTCCATAAGGGCGATTTTGAGGCGCAGCTTGATAAGACAAAAGAGGTATTGAAAGCAGCAGGCGTTTATATCAACAGCATAGACGCAGAAAGCTACGAAACAGAAACGGGGTACTGGTTAGTGCCTATCACAGTCGAGATTTTGAAAGAGGAGTGATTAAACAATGACACTGGGACTGAAAGATTTATATTACGCCGTATGCACAGAGGCAGACGGAGCAGAGAGCTACGGGACACCTAAGAAAATGGCAGAGGCAATGAGCGCTGATTTATCCGTAAAGACAGCAGACGGCAGCTTGTATGCAGACGACACATTAAGCGAGAGCGTCACGGAGTTTGCAAGCGGAACGCTTAAGCTGGGAATTAAAGACCTTACGCCGGAAGTGCTGGCAGAGCTGCTGGGGCAGGCAGTAGATAAGAACAGCGTAGTATGGGCGGGAAAAGAGGACGAGCCGCCGTATGTTGCTGTAGGGTTCAGAGCTAAGAAAACGGGTGGTAAATACCGTTACGTATGGCTGCTTAAAGCAAAATTTAAAGTACCGTCTGAAAAGTACGAAACAAAGGGCGAGAGTATCAAGTTTAACACGCCGGACATTGAGGCATCTTTTACAACAAGAAAGAAAGATAACTTGTGGAAAGCAGACTTTGTGGGAACAGAGGAAAGCGCAGCGGCTAAAACGTGGTTTACAGCAGTGCCGGAAAAGGCAGCAGCAATGGAAAGTGTATAAAACAGGAAAGGAGAGAGGCGTAGCATGGGCTGCGCCTTAATTTTATATCATGGGAGCATTAAAGAGCGGGGCTTTTCCCGTAGAGCTGAACGGCAAAGAATATGGTTTACTTTTTTCGCTGAACGCATTAGACGAAGTGCAGGAAAAGTTTGGGGGCTACGACAAATTAAGTGAGGTATTCAATAAAGATAACCCAAACCTTTTTAAAGATACAAGGTGGTTGCTTACGCTGCTTATTAACGAGGCACTTTTAGCAGAGGACGAAAACGCCCAGCTGCTTGAAGAGAAGAGGGTAGGCAGACTGATACACGCAGGAAATTTGCAGGAAGTACAGAACGCTATTTTTAAATCGTTCTACAGAGGAACTGCGGGAGACAACAGCGACACAGAGAACGAAAACGACGGAGAAGAAACAACAGAAGAGGGAAACAGGGCAGCCGTGCAGGAAAATTAGATACTGCACGGCTTTTGTATATTGCAGTAGTGCTTTTGAGATACAGGGAACGTGAGGCATGGAGAAAAACACCATACCAGATAACGACACTGTTTAAATATCACAAGGAATATAACCCACACATTTTCCGACAGGAACAGGCGGGAACACCAGCAGCTACAGAAAACATGGACGATATAGACATAGCGTTAGGGGGCTTTTAATTATGGCAGATAAGACGCAGAACGTCAAAACAAGGTTAAGTTTTGACGGAGAGGCAGAGTATAAAGCAGCCTGCAAGGAAATTAACAGCACCCTTAAAGTGCTTAATTCTGAAATGAAACTTGTAACGGCTGAATATAAGGACAATGCAAGTAGCGTAGATGCGCTGAAAGCAAAGCAGGCGGTACTACAGAAAACATACGACGAGCAGGCAAAAAAGGTAAAAGAAACCGAGGCGGCTTTAGAAAAATGTCGCAAGGCAACAGGAGACAATAGCGAAGAAAGTAAAAAACTTGAAACCCAGTTAAATTACCAGAAAGCAGCGCTTGTAAAGACAGAGCAGGAATTAGGCAAAACGACTGACGAAATGGAAAAAGCAGAAAAAGCCGCTGACGAAATGGGAAAGGAAATAAAAGACAGCGGGGAACAGGCAGACGACGCAAAGGGAAAATTTTCTGGATTTACAAGCGTGCTAAGCGGAATGGGTACAGCGCTTAAAGCAGCAGCAGCGGCGACGGCGGCAGCAGTTGCGGGAGCGGCAACAGCCATAGGAGCGCTTACCACAAAAGCGATAGAGGGATACGCAGCACAGGAACAGCTTGTAGGCGGTGTAGAAACTCTTTTCAAAACGTCGTCTGATACGGTTGTTGGTTATGCAAACGACGCATATAAAACAGCCGGAATGTCTGCAAATGAGTACATGGAAACAGTTACCAGCTTTTCAGCGTCGCTGCTTGCCAGTATGAATAATGACACGGCAGCGGCAGCAGAAAAGGCAAACGTGGCAATTACGGATATGTCAGACAATGCAAATAAAATGGGTACTGATATATCGCTTATACAGAACGCCTATAACGGTTTTGCAAAGCAGAATTATACCATGCTGGATAACTTAAAACTGGGATATGGCGGTACAAAAGAGGAAATGCAGCGACTGCTTGATGATGCAAGCAAGCTATCCGGCATTAAGTATGATATTTCATCATATTCAGACGTTGTAGACGCTATTCACGTCGTACAGACGGAAATGGGCATAACAGGGACAACGGCAAAAGAGGCAAGTACAACAATAGAGGGTTCGGTTAGTTCTATGAGTTCAGCGTGGGACAACTGGGTAGCTGGAATGGCAGACAGCGAGGCGAATTTCTCACAGCTTACAAGCAATCTGGTAGACAGTATTGTAACAGTGGTAGGGAATATAGCACCGAGGGTAATAGAAACAGTGCCGAGGCTGGTAAGCGGACTGGGAGAAATCGTAGAGCAGCTTGCAACGTATATACCACAGGTTATACAGGAGTTATTACCGCCTTTAATGAGCGGCGTACAGGACTTGCTTAATACGCTGGTTGGAATGCTGCCGGAAATGATAAGCATAATCGGGCAGATTATACCGACAATCATAGATACGCTGCTTACTATATTACCGCAGCTTTTAGAGGCAGGCGTACAGATTATTACGGAATTGGCGCAAGGTATCGCACAAGCGTTACCTACATTGCTGCCAACAATCGTAACGGTGGTTACGAACATTGTAACCATGCTGATAGAAAATATACCGTTGCTGATTACAGCAGCATTACAGCTGCTTACGGGGCTGGCACAGGGGCTGGTAGCAGCGCTGCCCGTACTGATTGAGGCACTGCCGAAAATCATAACGGCTATCATAAATGCACTGGTTGAGGGCATACCGCTTATTATCGAAAGTGCGGGCGATATTATAGTCGCATTGATTGACGGCATCATAGATGCAATACCGCTTTTAATCGCAGCCATTCCGCAGATTATAGCAGCCATTGTAACAGGACTGATTACGGGGCTGCCTAAGATTTTGACGGCGGCAGGCAAGCTGGTAACGACAATCATAAATAAAATAAAAGAGCTACCTACTCTGATACCGCAGGCAATCGCTGCGGGCGTTGAAAAAATAGCAGAGTGGGGCGCAAATATGCAGGAAAAAGGCGGCACAGTTATAACAAATTTTGTAACGAAAGTTATAGATATTGTTAAGGAGCTGCCGCAGAAAATCTGGAACAGTATAGTAAGCGCAGTAACCAGAGTGGCTACGTGGGGCGCAAATATGCAGACCAAAGCCAAAGAAGTAATGAACACAATGCTTACGAACATTGTAACGATTGTGAAAGAAACGCCTGCTAAAATCTGGAACAGTATAGTAAGCGCAGTAACCAGAGTGGCTACGTGGGGTAACAATATGCTTACGAAAGCCAAAGAGGTAATGAATGCCATGGTAACGGGCATTGTTACGATTGTTAAGGAAATACCGCAAAAGATTTATAACAGCATTTCTGGTGCAATTACCAAAGTGGCTACATGGGGTACAGAAGTAAAGAACAAAGCCGTAGAGGGCATGAAAAATGTAATTACTGGAATAACAGACGTATTTAAGAATATTGGCAGTACGTTTGCTGGGTTCGGTAAAAACATGGTAGAGGGCATCTGGAACGGCATAAACGGAGCTACGCAGTGGATAAAGGATAAAATAAGCGGCTGGGTAGGCAATGTTACCGACTTCCTTAAGGATTTATTTGGAATTGCCAGCCCGTCTAAGCTGATGCGTGACGAAATCGGCGTATATCTGGCGCAGGGTATCGGCGTTGGCTTTTCTAATGAAATCGGCGGCGTTAAGAAAATGATTGAGGACAGCGTACCGCAGGAGTTTGACGTAGACGCAAAGGTAAATGTAGGCAATGAATTTAAGTATGATAACGACGACAAAAAGCCAAAGCCGAGAGGCGGCGGCAGTGCAGCAGGCGGCGTAGTTGTCAATCAGTATATTTATGCGAATACCACGGACTATGCAAAACAGCAGAAAGAGGCAGCCAGACAGTTCAGAATGATAGCAAGGACGGTGTAACACATGGAAAATGAAAAACTGACTTACATAAATTCAAGGGGCGAGCGGTTAGAGCTGGGAGTAGACAGCGTATACCATTGCAATATAAGTAAAGACGTAGAGGGCATTTCCGGCGTTACGAGCGTCATTTACAGCACAAACAGTATGGGACAGCACGGCGACACCTACGTAGGGCAGCGTATCGAGGCGAGGGACATAGACGTAGTGGGACATATCAACACACGGGACAAGGCGCAGGCATTGGAACTGCGCCGCCGTATGCTTAAGATATTTAACCCAGAGCTTAGCGCTACGCTGGTGTATGAGTACGGCGGCTTTAAGCGTGTGATTGATTGCAGGGCGTATGGAGAGCCTAAGATACTAAAGAAAGAGGTACTTTATGAGTTTGATTTACAAATAGAGTGCCTTAACCCGTTCTGGCGGGAAGAGGAAGAAACAAAAGAGGATATAGCAAGCTGGGTGGCTGCGTGGCATTTCCCTTGCGTTATCGAAAAGGACAGCACAAAGAGCATGATATACGGATACCGAGCGGAAAGCGTAATAGTGGACTGCTACAACGAGGGCGACGTATCAACAGGAATGAGGATAAGGTTTACAGCACTGGGGACAGTTTCAAACCCGATACTGCTTAATGTGGATACCGAGGAATTTATACAGATTAACGCCACTATGAAAACGGGCGACGTGATAGAGATTAACACGAAGTACGGCAGCAAGGGCGCTAAGCTGATAAGGGACGGCGTAGAAACCGACTATTTCCGCTACATTGATGTAGACAGTACATTTATGCAGCTTGCCATAGGCGACAATATGTTTAGGTATGATGCAGCCAGCGGCGTAAATTCTCTGGAAGTATCCATATTCTACAGCAAGGAATTTTTAGGAGTGTGACGGTATGGAGCTTAGAGTATTCGACAAGACAGTACAGCCACTGGGAGCTATAGACGAGCTGGCAAGCCTGCTATGGCATACAAAGTATTTTGACGTAGGAACTTTTAGCCTGCTTGCGCCGATTACGGACAATAACAGCCGTTTGCTGGTAGAGGGTAACTTAATAACCAAGCACGACGAAAAAAAGGAAGTAAAGACCGCTGACGGCGGCGTATGGCGCAGGGCAGCGCAGATAACCTACGTACACATTACCAAAGACGAGAACGGCTTAGAGCAGTTAGAGGCACAAGGCTATATGCTTAGCTGGTGGCTTAATAAGCGCTGCATTTATCCGCAGATTGTGGCGACAGGTACAAACCAGTATCTTATAAACCTTATGGTAAAGAACAACTGCGGCAGCGCAGCAGGAACAAAGCGGCGTTTTCCATTGCTTGCATTTCTGGCGCAGGAAACCATAGACGGCGTGGCGGTTGAATATGCAAACGAGGTATACGCACAACTGGGGCAGGAAGTAAAGGCAAGGGCGCAGGCTGGAAAGCTGGGCTATGACATTCTGCTTAACGAAAGAGAGAGACTGTTTGGCTTTTATCTGTATAAGGGCAATGACCTTACAGCCACAAATACCGAGGGTAACACACCCTGCATATTTTCAAGAGATTTTGATAATGTCAACGAGCAGGAATATACAGCCAGTATAGAGAACTGCGGCAACTTTATTTATGTGCAGGGAGCAGCTGACGACGACGGCAGCCAGCCAGTAACCACAGTGGACGGTGAGGGCGCAACGGGGCTGGATTTAGTAGAGGTATTCTGCGACGCTACGGACATTGCCAGAAAGTACCAGCAGGGGGAAACAGAGGTAACAATACCGCTGAATACCTATATTGCAATGCTGAAAACGAGAGGCGGCGCAGAGTTGGAAAACTACGGCAAGAACATAAATTTTGTAAGTACCATAAATACAAATTCAAACTTAAAATTTAAGGCTGATTTTGATTTAGGCGACCGTATTACTTGCAAAGAAACCAAGTGGGGCATACAGATAGATGCACGTATTACAGAAGTAACGGAAACATACCAGAAAGGCGAGGAAACCATAGAGGCGACCTTTGGCGACAGCCTGCCGACGCTGGTAGACCAGATTAGGAAAGTGAGGTAGCAGAAATGGCAAACAGCTTACCGTTTAATGCCGTGGCAGTAGACGGAGAGTACGACAGGGTATATAAAGCCGAGGATTGGGCGTGGTACTTTGCTACTTTCATTGCAAACGGCATTTTTCCAAAGCCGAGCGACGGGCTACAGGTGGTAGCTTACAGCGGCATGGAAATAAGAGTAAATGCAGGCTATGCCTTTATAAACGGCTACGCCTTTAGAAATCCTGCAACGCTTAGCGTAACACTGGATACGGCAGAGGGAGCGCTTAACAGGGTGGACAGGGTAGTAGTTCGCTGGGATTTGCCGCAAAGAGATATGTATATTGCGGTGCTGAAAGGCACACCGTCTGCAAAGCCGACAGCAACGGCAGTAACACGCACTACGGAAATATGGGAGCTTGCGCTTGCAGATATTTACGTAGGCAAGGGCGTAACAAGGATACAGACGCAGAACATCACAGACCAGCGATTTAATAGCGCAGTCTGCGGCATTGTAACAGGAACGGTGGAAGAGATAGACGCAAGCGTGCTTACAAAGCAGTTTACGGACTTTTTCAACACCTACAGCGCAGCCGTGCTGGACGAGTTCAGCGCATATAAGCAGAGTATGGAAAAGTACCTTACAGAGATTGCGGGCGTATATGACAGCTACGTAAGCAAGACAGAGGGCTTATTTGCACAGTATGAGAGCCAGTTTAACGAAAGATACAGCAGTTTTGAAAGCACGCTTGACAACTGGGACAAGGAACTTTTAAGCGCCTATACAGAATTTATGGCAAAAATTAAGCTATTCCAGTCGGACGCTGAAAACGAATTTAACACATGGTTTGAGAGCATCAAGGACAAGCTGGGCGAGGACATAGCAGGCAGCCTGCAACTGCAAATTGAAGAGCTGGCAGCAGCCATGCAGGAAGTGAAAAAGCAGGCAGAGGCAGGCACGAAAGAAACCAAAGAGGCAATAGCAGCGCTGGACGAGCGACTTAAGAGAGTAGAAAGCGGCTGGGGCATTGACTATAAGCATGATGCTGTACTGGGATTGTGCTACATGGGTGCAGCATACATGAGCCAGCATTACGAAAGAACAGTAGAAACGGCAGTGTTAGGGGCTACCTACGTGGGTAATTCCTATCTTGCAAATACATTTTAGAAAGGCGGCAGACCATGAAAGGATTTCCTAAAGTATTAAAGACAAAAGAGGATTATTACAACTGCCTTGCTATGGTAGCAAGCGGAGAACTGGCGGCAGCAGATTTGCTGGCGAAAATCGAGAGCGCAGAGAACCAGCGTTATATTGAGTGCGGCGTAGCAGCTGTAGAGGAAGAGAAAAAGGCGGTTACGGTATATTACTGCGACGAGGCAGCGGTAGGTATGAAATTTGTAGCGGGCGACGTATCCGGCACGGTGCAGGGAGTAACACATATCCAGACCGACGAGGCAGCGGCAGCAGGAGAGGCGGGAAACGACAGAACAGCCCTTACACTTTCCAAAACGGTAAAAGCAGGCTGCAAGGTAATTGCGCTGGAACGCACAGACACCGTGGCAGGAATGACAACAGACGACATTGCAGCACTGAAAGGAGTATTAAAGCAGTATGAGTAGATTATTAGTGGACGACGTTACAAAGACCGACGCAAGGGCGCTTTTGAACGTAAATAAAATGGCTACAATCAGCGATATTGTAGCACCGAGCAATGAGTACATTTACGCCAGCGGAGCAAATGAGCTGACCGTAGTAGAGGGTTGCGTAATTGCCGTGGGCGGCGCTGGAATTTTCAAGACAGCAAATACAATTCTTACGGCTGCTAATCTGGACGCAGGCAGCGCTTTTGCGGTAGGTAAGGACTATTACGTATATATCTGCGACAGCAGAATTGACAGCGCAGACGAGAAATACGTAATTTCCCTTAACTCTACATACCCGACAGGCTGGAACGCTACAAACAGCCGTAAAATCGGCGGCTTTCATTATGGACGCTGCCGCAAGGTGGACAGCAATTTACAGCCGCTTAATGGTAGCAGTGTTATTTTTGGCACAGGCTGGGAAAGTGCAGTAAGCAACGGCATTGTACCACGTTCTGTATGGACACTGGGACACCGCCCGAAATGCAGCCCAGAGGGTATGGTATATTTAGGCGGCGGCACATGGGTAGATATTTACCTTAATTCTGACGACGGAGCAAAGGGCTTGAAATCAGAGTACGGCTGCGCACCTATGACGGGTACAGAAAGCATGAACTGGTACAACTTTGTCTGGCAAAGAGCGGTAAACGCCTGCCGAACTATGCGGAATTTTGCGCTTATGCTTTTGGCAGCCCTGCCGGACTGGATAACGCAAATACAAACGCATGGAGCGCCACCAGCAACACAGGTAGGGGCGTAACAGGCAGTGTGGTAAATGCCGTTTCTTCCGTGGGCGTTGTAGATGCCGTGGGGCGTCTCTGGGAGTGGCTGGACGAGCTTATTACAAGAGCGGAACACGCCACAAATGCAGACTACCACGCAAGCGTAGCGTGGGGCTGGGACAAGAAAAGCCCATTGAACACAGGCGAGAAGTCTTACGACGTTGGTAACATTTACCAGTATTACGCATATTCTCTGGCGGCGCTGCTAGCGGGCGGCAACTGGGCCGATGGGGCGAATTGCGGCGCTCGTGCCGTGAATTGCGACGGTTACCCGTGGTATGTCCATCCGCACATTGGCGCTCGTGGGGCGTGTGACTCTCTGTAGACGGCGGGCGAAAGCCCAGCCGGATAAACGGGGGTAAGGCATGGACATACAGACAAAAACAGATATTATACACCAGAAAATATACGATTTTCTGCTATATATTTACCCTCTGCTTACGAAGTACCCAAAGTATGAGAAATTCAGTTTACAGACGGCGACAAGAAACGCAATTCTTGAAATGCTGCAAGAGGTTATAAAGTGGGATAAGACGGCAACGAAAAGCCACTTATACACGGTAGATACGGCATTACAGGAAAGTAAAGAATTGCTGCGGCTGGCGCATGACTTGAAGTATAGCGCTATGAACGCACGACACTACGGCGAGAGCTGCCGCAAGCTGAAAGAAATAGGCGGTATGCTGGGCGAACTGATAGAAGAGGTAAAGACCAGAAAATAGCAGGATATGGGGCAGCTGCTTACTTACAGCCTCTGGCGGCGCTGATAGCGGGCGGCAACTGGAACAATGGGGCGAATTGCGGCGCTCGTGCCGTGAATTGCAACAATTACCCGTGGAATGTCAATACGAACATTGGCGCTCGTGGGGCGTGTGACTTAGTGAGAACATTACAGGCACAGAGTTCTACGGAATACTGGCAAGGACTTAGAAAGGGATAAGACCGAGTGTTTAATATCCTATAGTCAGAGTGGCTGTCCCGCCGTGAGGCAAAGAGAAAAAATACGGCTGCTGGTTAGTAGCTACGGCGAAAGGCAGGAGCTTAATACTTGAAGAGAGTAGGATACATTACCGATAAGGACGGGCGGCGCATTACGCTTTTAGAGGCTATGGGCGACTATGGAAACGTACAGAAAGCCTATAACAAAGCCAGAAAGTGTAAGCGCCACAGAAAAGACGTACTGATTTTTACGAAAGACAAAGAGGAAAACTTAGACAAGGTGCGGGAAGATATTCTGAACCTTGCCTATGAGCCGAGCGAATACCATTACTTTAAGGTGTACGAACCGAAAGAGCGGCAGATAATGGCGCTGCCGTTCTATGACAGGGTGGTACAGCACGCCATAAACAACGTGTTAGAGCCTATATTTGATAAGCGGTTTATATCGCAGTCTTACGCCTGCCGGAAAGGTAAAGGTATGCACGCTGCGTCTGATACGCTAAAAGAGTGGCTGTATGAGTGGAACAAATACCACCCAGACCAGCCGCTTTATGCTATCAAGGCAGATATACACCACTATTTCCAGAGCATAGACCATGCGGTATTAAAGACTGAAATACGTAAGGTTATAAAAGACGCTGGGGTACTGGCATTGCTGGACAGGATAATAGACCACAACGGCAATATGCCGGACGGCGTAGGGATACCAGTAGGAAACCTTACCAGTCAGTTATTTGCAAATATCTATCTGGACGCATTAGACCAGTTTATTAAGCATGAGCTGGGCGTAGAGGCGTACATACGCTATATGGACGACTTTGTAATATTAAGCCCAGACAAGGAACAGCTGCGCAGCTGGCTTGCACGGATAGAGCAATTCTTACGGGAAGAGCTTAAGTTAGAGTTTAACCCGAAAACTACCATACTGGCAGCAAAGAACGGTATAGACTTTGTAGGCTACAAACACAGGGCAACGCACAGGAAAGTGCGAAAGGACAGCATAAAGCGCATAAAGCGTACTATTAAGAAGTGCGAGAGCGGGAAAATCACAAAAGAGCAGTTACAAAAGAGCATACAGAGCTGGACGGGACACGCAGGACACGCCGACAGCTACAAACTACGAAAGAAAATAGAAACGCTGGCAGAGGCAGCCATAGAAAAGGCTGCTTAAGCGGCAGAATGCAGGAGCGAGTACATGAGTAGCAATTTACTAAGGGTAGTACAAGAACAACAGGAAACCATAGAAAAGCAAAGCAGGCTTATTGCTGATTTAATAGCCACTCTGGAAAGCTGGGAGCAGACAGCAGGCTACGACGGCGCAGAGCTGAAAGAGCGGGCAGAAAATTTGCAATTAAGAGAAAGGCAGGATTTATGAACATGACTATTACAGAATTTATTGAGGCGGCGGCACATAACAAAATTATCCAGCTGGTAGTATTGGCGATTGTGTGCGACACGGTTTTTGGCGTGCTGCGTGCAATCAAAGAGAAGAAATTTAACAGCTGCGCAGGCATTGACGGGGCTATCAGAAAAGTAGGTATGCTTATTTCCCTGGTATTCATGCTGGCAATCGACGTACTGATTAAGATTAACTTAATCGGATTTATACCGGAGCAGGCACGTACATATTTAGGGCTTGATACCGTGGGCGTGGCTGAATTTTTCGCATTGCTTTACATTGCCTATGAGGTAGTGAGTATTTTTAAGAATATGGCATTATG
>OHLJ01001280.1_pt1 | contig 11374 bp, 8 predicted proteins | sample 1568991 | NCBI WGS metagenome assembly OHLJ01 (sample SAMEA3879601, study PRJEB24766) | human gut metagenome | biome: human-associated habitat; feature: feces | place: USA | collected 1985/1987
TTTTGAAGTGCAATCTTTTTTGCTTCTGCCTCTTCTAATTTATGAGACAATTCCTTCTTCTTTTTTATCTCCTGAGAAAGTGTTTCTTCTTCTTTTGCAAGCTTTTTCTTTTGCGCGACAAGCCACGGTTCTATTTCATTATCGGCTGCCGGGTTTGCTTCCTTTCCAAAGGCTTCTATTTTATTCCGGCACTTTTCCTTTCTTTCTGCCAACTCTTTCTCCCGGTTCTCTCTTCTTACGTGGCATGCACCGGCTTCTGTAGATGCCGCTTCCTGCTTCTGTTGTAACTTTGCAATCGTTTTTTCTAAAGCTTCTAACATTTCCCGGCTTAATTCTTCCTGCATTTCTACCGCAATGCATGGCTTTGGATGTTCCATGGAACCACAGACCGGGCATGGCTCTCCCTCTTTTAATTCCTTTGCTAAAATACCTGCCTGCGCATCGAAAAACCGCTTACGATATGCTTCGTATTCCTGCTGCTTTGCCTGATACTGTCCGGATGCTTCCCGATAAATCTCTTTTGCATGTTCCTCCTGTTTCTTTTCTTTACCAAGAAGCTGCTTTGATTCTGTAATCTCTGCTACGGCATCTTCGATTTCTGCAAGAGCATTTTTCTTTCCGGTAATCTGTAACTGCCTTACTTCCATTCCTTCGAAGGCTTCTGCTTCTTTCTTCCACTGCACGATATTCTGCTCTAAGACAGTGCTTTTTTCTTTTGTCTCTTTTTCCGTCTCTTCCGCCTGCTGCAAAGCATCTTTACTCTGCTCTACTTCCTGTGCGGCTTTTCTTATTTCTTTCAATGCCGCTTTCGTGCGATTTACTTTTTCTTCTATAATACTGTAATTCTTCTGCTGTGTTTCCTTTTCCGCCTCTGCTAAGTTTCTTTCCTTTTCTGCCACTTTTAAAGCTTTCTTTATCTCCGGCAGCTTTTCTTCTAATTTCTGCTGTTCTGCCTTTATATTCTCCAGCCTCTTTACCGCTTCTTCATACTGCTGATAGAGCTGCTTTGCATCATAGGCAAGCTTTATCATCTGCTCTAACCGGGCAGTCTCTTTTATCTCCTCTTCCGCTTCAAAAAGGCGTGCCAACTCCCGCTGTGCTTCTTCCATCTGGGTAAAGGATTTTTGCAGATTTTCCGCTTCCTGCAACGCACTCCTGCAATGCTCCCGCAGTTTTTCCGCTTCTTTTGCTTCCTTCTTTTTCTTCTTTCCCTCTTCCTTAAGATACTGGCACAATTGCTGCATCAATTCTAAAAAGCGTTCCATCTCCGGTGCTTTTGCATCCGCCTGCTGCATCTTTTTTTTCAATGCCAACAGGGCTTCGGCTTCTTCAAAGGCTTCCGGTATGTCCGCATTCTCAGCTTTGGCATGAAACTTCGTACGGATTGTGGCAATCTCTGCATCTAATTTTCTTTTCCGGTCTCCTAATTCATTGGCAATCTTTTCATATTTTTCTGTGTGAAATAATTTTCGGAAAATCACTTTTTTCTCATCGGATTTTGCCCGGAGCAGTTCCATAAATTCTCCCTGGGCAATCATTGCCACCTGCATAAACTGCCCCTTGTTCAGCCCGACAATATCAATGATTTTCTGATTCGTTTCCTTTTGCGAATAAACGATTTCATCCGGCATGATTAAGGTAACGGATTCGCTTTCTTCTTTTTCACCGCTTCCCCGCTTCAATGGGCGGACATGTCTTGGCACACGGCGCACTGTATAGACGCCGCTTTCTTCTGTTCCTTCACAGAATTTCAATTCCACATAAGGCTCTGCGCCTGCTGTGGCAAACTGACTCTGCAGCTCTGTTCCACTTTTTTTATTAGCTGTGGAACTGGCTTCTCCATATAACGCAAAGGCTATGGCATCAAAAATAGTGGACTTGCCGGAACCGGTATCTCCGGTAATCAGAAATAAATTCTGGGATGGTTTTCGAAAATCAATTTTCGTCCGGTCTCCATAGGACCCAAATGCCTGCATTTCCAAGGTTAATGGTCTCATAACTCACTCTCCTCCTCTACTTTATTGATGACTTCCTTAAGAATTTCTCTCTCTTCCTCGTTCATCTCTCCAATAAACTCACAGCATAGCGAAAAGGCATCAAGCTCTGCCTCATGCCGGAATTTTTCCATTTCATAATTGGCTTTGTGCAGCGTTTCTCTTCGAATTTCCAGCAAATTGGGAAATGCATGACGCAGCCGGTCCTGCATGTCAAAGACATTGACATCCACCTTATCGGTAAGAATCACAGTTACAAAATTATCGGATGGCTGCTTTAATACTTCTTCTAATTCCCCTTCCACAATACGCACCTGACGCAGTGGTTTTAACGGAATTACTCTGGTGGAAAGCCTGCCCTTTTCTTCCAGTTCCACCATAATAATGCCTTTTTTCTGTCCCGCTTCACTGACGGAGCAGGCAAGAGGTGTTCCGCAGTAACGATAACACTCTTTTCCCACGGTCATAAGCTTATGAATATGTCCCAATGCCGCATAGTCAAACCGCTCCAACACATCCGCAGACACTTCATCAATATTTCCCACTGTGCGGATTTCGGAATCCATCCGCTCAACATCCTCCGCCGCTTTTCCTGCCGGCAGATAGAACTGGTGGCTCACCAGCACATTCCGCTCTGCTTCATTTACATTTTCTCTTTCCAGAAGCTTATGCAAAGTTGCATCATAAGAAAGATTGTTGTCATTTTCATCCGTTCCCACAATCTGCTTTACCATAGACGGCTTCACAAATGGCAGAAGATAAAAATTCACTTTTCCATACTTATCCGTCAATGTCACTTTCTCAATGTATTCCTCTTTCGTCTCAGGCGGCTTTCCTATCATATATAAATGCTGTCTTGATAAAATGCTTCGAAAACAGTTCACTCTTGGTGCGCTGTCATGGTTTCCGCTAATCATCATAAGGACAGCCTCCGGCACCATCTCCGTCAGTTCATTGATAAAATGATCGAATACCTCTACTGCCTCTGCCGCCGGCACTGCTTTATCATAAATATCTCCTGCAATCAAAATGGCATCCGGTTTTTCTTCTCCCGCCCGCTCTACAATCTGATGCAGGATATATTCCTGGTCTTCCCTTAAATCATGATTCATTAATTTCAATCCGATGTGAAGGTCGGATAAGTGAAATATCTTCATAGCCCATGTGCTCCTTTTCTATACAGGATTATCCTACAAAGTAAGATTATATTTTTCTCTTACTTTGTATTATAGCTTGTCTGGGGTTCTGCCGCAACGGACTTCTGCCGAATTATATGGCAGCATTTTTAAGCAGGAGGCTAATTCTTTAGGGGGAAAATCTTTCAACTTTCTTCACTTTATAAAAATTTCGCAGTTTTTTTATTGATTTTATGACTTATTTATGTATAATAATTATGATGACGTAACTAGGATTTATAGTTTCTCAGTCAAGATATCATAAAAACCTGCTTTTTGCGGGCGATTATCATATTACTATATTTAAAGGAAAGAGGTAAAAAACAAAATGGCAGAAATCAATTTAAGCAAGTATGGCATTACTGGAACAACAGAAATTGTCTACAACCCATCCTACGAAACATTATTCGCAGAAGAGACCAAGCCAGAACTGGAAGGCTATGAAAAAGGTCAGGAAAGTGAACTTGGCGCAGTCAATGTTATGACTGGTATCTATACAGGTCGTTCCCCTAAAGACAAATTCATCGTTATGGACAAGAACTCCAAAGACACTGTATGGTGGACATCTGATGAATACAAGAACGACAACCATCCAGCATCTGAGGAAGCATGGAGTGCTGTAAAAGACATCGCTATCAAAGAACTTTCTAACAAAAAACTTTATGTAGTAGATGCTTTCTGTGGTGCTAACAAAGATACCCGTATGGCTATCCGTTTCATCGTAGAAGTAGCTTGGCAGGCACATTTCGTAACAAATATGTTCATCCAGCCTACTGAAGAAGAATTAAAGAACTTTGAGCCGGACTTCATCGTTTACAATGCTTCTAAAGCAAAAGTTGAAAACTACAAAGAATTAGGATTAAACTCTGAGACAGCAGTAATGTTCAACATTACAAGCCGTGAGCAGGTTATCGTTAATACATGGTACGGCGGAGAAATGAAAAAAGGTATGTTCTCTATGATGAACTACTATCTGCCATTAAAGGGCATCGCTTCCATGCACTGCTCTGCTAACACAGATATGAACGGTGAAAACACCGCTATCTTCTTCGGACTTTCCGGAACAGGTAAGACAACCCTTTCAACCGATCCTAAGCGTCTCTTAATCGGTGATGACGAGCATGGTTGGGATGACAACGGCGTATTCAACTTCGAGGGTGGATGCTACGCTAAGGTTATCGACCTTGACAAAGATTCCGAGCCGGATATCTACAATGCAATCAGACGTGACGCTCTTCTTGAGAATGTAACATTAGATGCTAACGGAAAAATCGATTTTGCTGATAAGAGCGTAACAGAAAACACCCGTGTATCTTACCCAATCAACCATATTGAGAACATTGTCCGCCCGATTTCTTCTGCTCCAGCAGCTAAGAATGTCATCTTCCTTTCCGCAGATGCATTCGGAGTACTGCCTCCAGTATCTATCTTAACTCCAGAGCAGACTCAGTACTACTTCCTGTCTGGATTTACAGCAAAACTTGCTGGTACAGAGCGTGGAATCACAGAGCCTACACCTACTTTCTCAGCATGTTTCGGACAGGCTTTCTTAGAGCTGCATCCTACAAAATACGCTGCAGAGCTTGTTAAGAAAATGGAAAAGAGCGGAGCTAAGGCTTACCTCGTAAATACAGGATGGAACGGAACCGGAAAACGTATCTCCATCAAAGATACCCGTGGTATCATCGATGCTATCTTAAGCGGAGCTATCTTAACCGCTCCTACAAAACAGATTCCATTCTTTAACTTTGAAGTTCCTACCGAGCTTCCAGGTGTTGATTCAGGCATCTTAGATCCTCGTGATACTTACGCAGATGCTTCTGAATGGGAGACAAAAGCATTAGATCTTGCTGACAGATTCATCAAGAACTTTGCTAAATACGAAGGAAACGAAGCTGGTAAAGCTCTTGTTTCTGCTGGTCCTCAGAAATAATTTTCCTGATAAGGAAATCAATAGAAACGGAAAACCGGATGTGATTCCACATCCGGTTTTCTTTATCTGTTTCCTATTTTGCTGCCAGATCCTTTACTACTTCACCTGCGATAATCAGTCCGGCGACAGATGGCACAAATGCCACACTGCCCGGAATATCACGCCGCTCCGTACATTTATGAGCTGCTCCCGGCGGACAGATACAGTTGGTTCTACAGCTGATTGCCATATCTTCGACTGGTCTGGTTGGCTGCTCTTCGGAATAAACTACCTTAAGCTTCTTTACGCCACGTTTCTTTAACTCACGGCGCATTACTTTTGCCAGCGGGCATACCTTTGTCTTATAAATATCTGCCACACGGAACTGACTGGCATCTAACTTATTTCCGGCTCCCATACTGCTGATAATCGGCACATTCATCTCCTGTGCCTTCATAACCAGTGAAATCTTCGCTGTTACCGTATCTACTGCATCTACGATATAATCATACTCTTCAAAAGGAAATTCATCCGCATTTTCCGGCAGGAAAAAGCATTTATGCACTTCTACCCTGGCATCCGGATTAATCTCTAAAATACGGTCTTTCATGACGTCTGTTTTATATTTTCCAACGGTCTTTCTGGTTGCAATAATCTGACGGTTGAGATTCGTCAGACATACCTTGTCATCATCAATCAGATCAAAAGCTCCAACTCCGCTTCTTACCAGTGCTTCGCAGACATATCCACCTACTCCGCCGATTCCGAATACTGCAACCTTTGCATTCTTTAATTTTTCCATTGCTTCTTTTCCAAGCAATAGTTCGGTTCTTGAAAACTGTGTCAGCATCTTCTATCTCCTCTTCTTTGACTACGCTACATTTTACCGCGTCCTTATGTTCTTTGCAACAAAAAAAATGCTGCACTCCCATTTCTGAAAGTACAGCATTTTTATTTTTCATTTCATGACTTTTCTATTTCCGATATATCCCTTTTCACTTATTTCATACGGCGTCCTGCATTTAATCTGCCGTATGCTCCCGCAGCCACTCCTGCCGCAGCAATCAGGACAAGAAGATAAAGGAATATCTGGTTGTCATCTCCGGTTTTAACCTGTGTGCTGCCGGATGCTGTTGCTGTCGGTGTCTGCACCGAAGATACGCCCGGCAATGTTGTACCAACATTACTTCCGGCGATTAATGTAGTTCCATTATTATTTCCGTTTGGTGTGCTTCCATTCGGTGTATTTCCGCCCGGATTACTTCCGCCATCCGGATTTGACGGATTTAAGCTGTTGGAAGAAGGAAGTCCTTTTTCTACCACAACCTGTGTTGCAGGAGACACATAATAATTGCGTGTTTCCTGATAACGTACCAGATAGGTTCCGTCTGCAAGTCCGGTCAATTCACTTTCTGTAATTGCAGTATAGGTAGTTCCATCTATACTGTATTCCATCTCTACACTCACGCCACGAATCTTTCCATCGTTTCTGCCATCAATAGTCTCTGCTACTGCGGTAAGTCCTGTTGGTGCTCCACGATGCGCTTTGGTAATGCTGAAGTATTTTGTTACACGGTCTGAGAAACGGGAACCTCTGATAATTGCTGCAGCTGTATCACCCACTTCAATATTGTCAACATAAATAACCGTAAAATCCCTTCCTTCCGTTAACGTCATTCCATCATACGTTACGGTTACAGCCGGCTCTTTTCCTGTGCCATCATAGACAAAGGTAGCCGGGCTTAAAGTAATGTCCGCTTCTGCCAGCTTCTTATTACGAAGTACCAGATTTAGGGCACGTCTTCCGGATTCATCCATTACTGTAATATCAGAATCAACAAAAACTGAATATCCGAAAGGAATTAATTTGTCCAATGCCTGTTCCATTGCTGGTACATTTTTATAGTTTGTCAGACCACTTATCATGTTTTCTACTGTGATTACAGAATCGTCATCCGGTGCTATTGTAATCATTTCTACAAAGAATGAGCAAGGGGATGCCTGTGAACCTACATGAAGTCTACTGCTCTTTAATTCCAGACCACCATTTGCAGTCCAACTTATCTCATGGATATCCGCTTCCACATTTTCTAATGTACATTTATCAGAAAGACTAGTATTTGCATCATTGAGCATTCTCAGATTAATCTTTCCATTGGAAATGCTTAAGTGATTCATGATATTGAATGCATCTAATGTTAAACTCTTCCCATTTAAATCAAGATTTACAGCGTTATATACAGAGGATAAATCAATTGATTCACTGCTGTTCTTATAATCAACGAATAGTTTTACGGTATTGTATTCATTGGCATTATGGAATGCATCGGACAGACTGTTATAATTTGTTACATTTCCGCTGGCATCTACAATAGCAGCCACCGGCTCCTGGTCATCACAAACAACACATTTTCCATTGATACGCTTTGGATGCGTACATCCGCTGGCAGTATATACGGTTCCATCTACGATGGCTCCTTTCTTTGTGCCGTCTACAAGCTGGATTACACCTGTTGCAGGAATCCCATTCACCATGGAAGCTAATGCTGTTCCTTCTGTATTTCTCTTTACCGTAACCGTTCCACCTGCATTCAGGCTGACTGCATTCAAAGTTGAAATCACATATGTGCTGCTTTCCTGTTCTATTGTAATATTCCCATCGGTACTCTCAATACTTCCACCGGCTCCGCCCCAGGTAAGTGATGAATCTGTTGTTCCATTCTGTTTCAGTGTCACATCATTCTTTGCCTTTATATCAAGTTCTGCCTGAAACATCGGTACAGTCGCATTGGTTGAAATGCTTATTGCTCCTGCCAATGCCTGAATCGTCAGCTTACCGTTTGCCATGACAGGGGTTGCGGTCTGTTCAATTGTAACATCCCCATTGGTTGAAGTTAAGCTCACCTGTGGATTACTCTTGCTTGTTATTCCCTTCGCTGATTTTAAAGAAATATCTCCTGCAGCTTCAATCGTAAGATTACTGTCAGTCAACACCCCTGTGCTGGTATTTTCCAGTTCCACCTTTCCACCGGTATTTTTCAGGGTAACATTTTCTGCATGGAAAATTGGATAATAATCAGATGCAGAACTTAATGCAAGGTCTCCTTCTGTCTGTGTCAGGTTCAGTGTGGATACTCCACTGTCAATCATACCACATGGTGCGGTTATCGTAACTTTCTTTCCACTTAAATCAACCACTCCACTGCTCAAAGCAATTGGCTCTGAAGACGTTGATGCAGTTTCCAGTGTAATATCACCGGTTGTATCTATCTCAAATCTGCTGCCACCGTTTATTACATTACTATTACTTGTTACCTTGAAATTTCCGGTAAAATCCTTTGTGACAACGGCAGCACCGGTTCCGGCTAACAGAAATGCAGGAGAAGTTCCTTCTACAGTAAAATTTCCTGCTCCGGAAATTGTTAAGTTTCCGCCTGTTACTGTCACCGGATTCGGTCCGGAAGTAGCAATCTCCATATCATTATATACAGTCATGGTTGCCGTATCTTTATCAAAATAAATATAACCACCACTTTCCGGTTCTTCCCCTACTTTATCGACGCCACGAATCGTTGCAGATGGTCCCGGTGTAGAAGGAGGATCCACCGCCTTCACATACCAGCCCGTCTCTAATGTTGTAATTCCTATTTGAACGGATGCCGGCGTATCCTCTGCCTTTACCAGTAGTCCGGCAGCATCTCCCATAAATAAGCCTGTCATCATAGCCAATGCCATCAAAAATGCCAGACATCGTTTTTTTCGTTTTTTTCCCATATTTCCTCTCCTTTTTTTATTTCTATTTCTTTTGTTCACACAATTTCTATCATAAGAAAACGCTTAAAATTTTGCAACCAATTCTTCCAAATTGTGATTTTATCTTCCTGATTGTCGATAAAAAATGATTTTTATTTTCTTTCAATATGTTATACTTGTTTCGTATCCGGTGTTTTTTACCTTTTATATACAGGAGAATAATTATGCTGATTTACTTATGCGAAGATTCTGAAAGCGATGCCTTACGGCTGAAACATCATCTGAATACATATGCCACGAAACATCATTGTAATATGGAGATTCTACTTTTTTCTTCGGGCGAAGAGATGATTCAATATTATAAGGAAGAAAAGCGTTATCCGGCTCTGCTGTTTTTAGATATCTATATGAATAACCAGGACGGTGTGGAAACAGCACGTATCCTTCGCTCACTGGGCTATGAGGGTGGCATTATTTTCACCACTTCTTCTACGGAACATGCCATGGCAAGCTATGAGGTAAATGCTCTTTACTATCTGCAAAAGCCTTACTCACACACAGATTTTCTCAATGCCATGAGCCGCTGCGATACTCTTTTAGAGGAATCCAATGAAGTATTTACCTTTTCTGTCCGTAGGAAGGAATATTCTCTTCCTTACTCAGATATTCTCTTTTTTGAAACCGGGCAGCACAATGTCCTGCTGCACGCTATATCAGAGACTTTTACGATTCCCGGAAACCTGACACAGCTTACCGAGGACTTTGCCTCTGTTGCCTGTTTTCTTCCGGTTGGCCGCAGCTATCTGGTAAACTTAAATCATGTCACCGGAATTCTACAGCACGACCTTATTATGGAAGACCACTCCATTGTGCAGATTCCTTTCCGTAAACGTGACGAGGTAAGCAAGGCCGTTAATAGCTGGTTTGCAAAGCTTGAGAAAGAGCCAACTCATCCCGGCTTATCCTAGAGCCAGATATTTCCCATGTTTCCAATGTACTCCTATTGTGAAAATGTTACAGACTTGTTACAATTCATTTGTACTTAGCTAAGACATGATTTCAAAGAAAATAAGGAGGACGAAACTATGTGTTTTAATTTCAATAGCTGTTCCGAGTTATTTAACACAATCTGCAAATTATTCAGACTCGGATGTTAATATGTTTTATGCGATTTGCATAACCTGAAAAAAGCTGCCGGTGGGCAGCTTTTTTCTGGGTAAAGATATTGTCTTTTTGATTGACAGTTTCTTTCTTATATGTTAGTTTTCTACTAGAACCATTATCGGTTCTTTTTCTTTACATATTATGTGCATATCATTTTAAGTAGTTCTTTTAATCTTCCTATTTCAGATTATTCCATGCATTTTTATTATCTTTTTTGTTTTAGTTTATTCCACTCTTGACACACGTATTAACACGTATTAATATAATATTGATCAAAGGAGAATTGCGTATATGCCAATGACTTCCAGAGAAATGGTAAACTACCTTAAGAAACATGGTTTTATCATAACCAGCCAAAGCGGTTCTCACATAAAATTATTTCATCCTATCACGAATAGAACCGTCATTGTTCCTTATCATAACAAAGACTTGAAGAAAGGATTAGAACAGGCAATTTTAAAAGAAGCCGGACTACGATAATCCAATTTCTATCAAAAGGAGGTTCTTATGAACAAATTATTTTATCCTTCCATTTTTCATATTGCAGAAGAAGGTGGATTTTGGGTTACTTTTCCAGATTTACCGGAATGTATGACCCAGGGAGATGATATGCAAAATGCTTATGAAATGGCTGTTGATGCCTTAGGTCTTGCCCTGATAAGCCGTAAGCAGGAACATCAGGAGATTCCGGTTCCTTCCCAGCCAAAAGATATTACCGTTTCCGAAAATGAATACTGCATTATCATCGAGTTCGATATGCTTGCTTATCAAAAACGCAATAACTCAAAAGCAGTAAAAAAGACCCTCACTATTCCGGAATGGTTAAATGAAGAGGCTATCTCGCTCAACATTAATTTTTCACAGGTACTGCAGGATGCTCTTATCCAAAAAATTGGAGCAAAGCTGTAACCCTTAAGCAGTTTTATCCGCTAGGTCACTTTTTGAAGTGAAAGATTTAACCTTTTTGTATTTATTGACATTTATCATTCTATTTTTCTATTCTGTGTTATCTGCAATGCTTTTGCCAGTATCTGCTCCTCCGCTTCGCTCGGATTGTTCCAATACATTTCCTCTGGAATATCCAGTGAAAAACTTATTAGTTCTTTCATTTCATTTCCTCGTCCGTCTTCAGCATATTGCATATTCCCCATATTGTAGTCGAAGCTATCCCACATGCGTCTAACCAAATTATTAAATCTTTCTCTACTTTTGTAATTTCCTTTGAACCTGCCACTGGCAGCTTCTTACGGATGCCTGCAACCAAAAGGCTGTAACCCTTGATTTATCAAGGATTACAGCCTTTTTTCTAGCTAAGCTGGCAACGGGAATCGGACCCGTGACCTCCGCACTACCAATGCGACGCTCTACCGACTGAG
>OHLJ01001281.1_pt1 | contig 11370 bp, 8 predicted proteins | sample 1568991 | NCBI WGS metagenome assembly OHLJ01 (sample SAMEA3879601, study PRJEB24766) | human gut metagenome | biome: human-associated habitat; feature: feces | place: USA | collected 1985/1987
GGATTTAGTCTTAGGCATTGATGAAGTAACGGAACAATAACACATTAACATAAAGTTAAAATAAGCCCATTTTTATTTATTTTCCACCATTTTACCTACATACGCAAATCACTGTATTATAGCGTATTTTAGCAAATTTTCTCTCCAAATAATTTGCATCGTTTTCCGATAATCTCTATTTTTGTATGCAAATCGTATGCACATATATTTGCATACAGACCAAGTAAAGAACCATCAAAAACGGCAGATTATGTACAAGTATTCAAAGGACGGAATTTCGGTGCTGTCGGTACTGGACGCACGCAGGGCGAAGAAAAGCGGCTTGTTCCCCGTGAAGATACAAGTCATACACAACCGCAGGCAGAAATACTATTCCACGGGGCAGGAGCTGTCAAAGGAGGATTGGGCGAACCTTGCGGAAAGCAAGAGCCGCAGGCTCACGGAGGCACGCTCGAACATAGAGAACAGCTTCTCAATCATCAAGGGGCAGGTGGAGGCACTCGCCGAACGTGGAGATTTCGCGTTTGACCTTTTGAGTGTCCGGCTGGGCAGATGCTCCACCGCGACAGTGAACGCCGCGATAAAGGCGAAGACGGAAGAGTTGAAACATAACGGGCAGGCGGGTACGTACCGCAGCTATCATGCACTGCTGACGGCGGTGGAGGAGTTTGCAGGGAAAGACATTCCGTTTTCTGCCGTCACGGTGGACTGGCTGAACCGCTGCGGAAGATTCTGGACGGGCCAAAAGAAAAGCAAGTCCACGCTCAGCGTCTATTTCAAGATGCTCAAGGCGATAATGAACCGGGCAAAGGCGGACGGCATAATAAAGGAGGCGCACTTCCCGTTCGGCAGGAACAGGTTCGAGATACCCTCAGCCGAGGGCAGGAAGCTGGCACTCACGCTGGAACAGATAAAGAGGCTCGTCACCTATACCGACGGGAGGGAGGAAACCGAGCTTTACCGGGACATGTGGTTCTTCTCCTACCTCTGCAACGGCATCAACTTCCGGGACATGCTCTATCTTACTTACGGGAACATCGTGGGCGGTGAAATCTGTTTTGTCAGGGCAAAGACGATGAACACTTCCAAGCAAGTGCGTACCATACGTGCGGTGCTCACTCCCGAGATGCGGAAAATCATGGACCGCTGGGGCAACCCCGATGACGGAAACCCCGGCACGCTCATCTTCAAGTTCGCCACGGGGAAGGAAGACGGCTTCGCCACCAAGCACCTTGTCGATACGGTCATACAGAAATGCAACAAGGTATTGGGCAGGATAGCCGAGGCGGTGGGGCTGCCCCCCGTGACCACGTATTCGGCCCGGCACTCGTTCGCCACCGTGCTCAAGCGCAGCGGGACGAACATCTCCTACATATCCGAAAGTCTGGGGCACTCCAACCTTGCCATAACGGAGAACTACCTTGCCAGTTTCGAGCGGGACGAACGGATGAAGAACGCGCAGTTACTTACCAAATTCGACTGACCATGCCAAGAAAGAAGACCAGAGAGATAAAGATACGGCACCTCAAATGTTTCGGTGCCATATGGGAGGAGCTTTCCGGACATCCCGGGCTTGCCGGATATGAGATAACGGAGGCCGTGATACGCGTGCAGGAGCGGGTACGGCCCACCATAAACAATGTGGAGGCGGTCATCGAACGCATAAGGTTCAGCCACGCCACCCGCAAGTACAGGTATCCCGCCATCCTCGGCAGGGAGATGATAGGCCAGAGCGTACTGGCAAAAATGGCGGGCGTGAGCCGCCAGACCATAGCCCGGTGGGAGGAGCTGGGCTTCATATCGCGCTCCGACATCGGGATACCGGGAGAGAAATATTTCGTAATAGAAGAAGTCATTTCCCAACTCGGAAAGTTAAAGGGTGTGAAATAATAGTACATTCCGAATCACTTGACATATGTGTGCAAAACGGTGCCATTGGAGGATTATGTCCGCCTATTGCACCGTTTCTCTTTTTACCCGCCCCACGCAGTGTCACCCAAAGTCATGAAACGTCCATAAAAGTCATATCCGTGTTAAGTTATTTGCGGTTTGATATTCGCTTTCCTTTATTCTTCCTTTGCGCCACAACCGGTTGGAACGGCTGTGACGACAGCCATAGTAAAACACCCAAAAAGAAAGGAAGGACATGAACCAGATTATTCTTACCACGCCCGAGGAACTCCGGGCAATCGTGAGCGAGAGCGTCTCGCAGACACTGGCGGGGCTGACCCTGCCGAAAAACGAACCCGACAACCTCACGCCGGATGCGGCTGTGGGGGTGCTCGAACGGGTTCCTGATTTCAAAGGCCCGCCTCTACAAGCTGACCGCCAAGGGGGATGTGCCGTTCCGCAAGTACGGGAACAAGCTGCTGTTCTCCCGCAGGGAGCTGCTGTCATGGGCTGAAAGCCTCGCAAGACGTGTGAACGACAAGGGCGAAGCGGCACTCGCCATCGCCAGAAGCGCAAATCGAAAACTCCGCAGCCATGGAAAGTAACGAGCGTATAGAAGAAGTGACCCGTGAGAACGCCATCATCATCTGGCAGGCCTCACGGCTGAGCATCGGCATGAAATGTGAGAAGGCCCCCGAGATACTGAAGGCGAACGGCACTGTCGTCGGCACACTGGGCAATTTCAGCGCGTCCATCGGCAAGGCGAAAAGCAAGAAGACGTTCAACGTCTCCGCCATCGTCGCGGCGGCGTTGAAGAACGGCACGGTACTGCTGTACTCGGCGGAACTGCCCAAGGACAAGCGGAAAATCCTCTATGTCGATACCGAACAAAGCCCCTATCATTGTCTCAAGGTGATGGAACGCATCCTGCGCATGGCGGGACTGCCGACCGACCGGGACAGCGAGCACCTCGAATTTCTCGCCCTTCGCAAGTACACCCCGAAAGAACGCATCGCAGCTGTGGAGCAGGCCATCTACAACACCCCGGAACTGGGGCTTGTCGTGATAGACGGCATCCGCGACATGGTGTACGACATCAACAGCCCCGGCGAATCCACACGCATCATCTCCAAGCTGATGCAGTGGACGGACGACCGCCAGATACACATCCACACGATACTGCACCAGAACAAGGGCGACGAGAACGCAAGAGGGCATATCGGCACGGAGCTGAACAACAAGGCCGAGACGGTGCTGCTGGTGGAGAAGGACAAGAACAACAGCGACATCAGCCGGGTGTCGGCCATGCACATCCGGGCGATGGACTTCGAGCCGTTCGCCTTCCGCATCAATGACAGGGCACTTCCCGAACTGGTGGAGAACTATGCCCCGCAGGAGAGGAAGGCCGGAAGACCGCAGCAGGAGCCGTTTGACGCGTACAGGCACATCACGGAGCAACAGCACCGCATCGCTCTGGAGGCGGCATTCGCACTGAAAAGCGAATACGGCTACAAGGAACTGGAGGACGCGCTGATAAATGCCTATGCCGCCGTCGGCGTGAAGCTGAACCACCACAAGGCGGTATCACTCATCACCACGCTACGGAGCAAGCGGATGATAGTGCAGGAGAACGGCAGGAAATACACCTTCATGCCCGATTTCCATTATTAACCCGGCTGCGGAAAAACGCTTCACTTTATTCACGGTGCCTATATATAAGGGAAAAGCGAAGCGGTACGCGGACATCACGCAACCGCTTCACTTAATACCCGTATCCTATATATACGAGCATTTAAGTGAAGCCATGTATATGCCGTACCTTATATAAGAAGGTGCGGGCGAAAAAACAAAAACAGTCATTCATTCAAACACTTACACGTATGGACATTCAGACAGCGAAACAAATCAGCATAGCCGAATACCTGCACAGTCTGGGGTACTCACCCGTAAGACGGCAGGGCGACAACCTATGGTACAAGTCACCGCTGAGGGAGGAAACCGAGGCCTCGTTCAAGGTGAACACCGAACGTAATCTCTGGTACGACTTTGCCACCGGGAAAGGCGGCAACATCATCGCACTGGCGGCGGAACTCTACGCATCCGACCATGTGCCCTACCTTCTGGAAATGATAGCAAGGCAGGCACCGCACGTGCGCCCCGTCTCCTTCTCTTTTGGCGGGCAGACATTATCACAACCAAGCTTCCGGCAGTTGGAAGTAATGCCGCTTTCTTCCCCCGCCTTATTCTCCTATCTGCGGGAAAGGGGGATAAATACGGAACTGGCAAAAAGAGAATGCAGGGAGGTGCACTATCTGACCGACGGCAAACCCTACTTTGCCGTCGGTTTTCCCAACCGTTCGGGAGGCTACGAGATACGCAACAAGTTCTTCAAGGGATGCATAGCCCCGAAAGACATCACCCACATACGGCAAACGGAACCGGGGGAAACCTGCTGCCTCTTCGAAGGTTTCATGGACTACCTCTCCTTCCTCACGCTGCGGCAGGAGAGGCATCCCGACCGCCCCGCCCTTAACGGACAGGACTATATCGTGCTGAACTCGGTTTCCAACCTTTCCAAAGCCCTGCGGCCGCTGGGGGATTATGAGCGGATACACTGCTTCCTTGACAACGACCGCGCCGGGTTGGAAGCCCTGCGCGAAATCCAAAGAGAGTACGGTTCGCGTGTCCGCGACGCATCACCTGTGTACAGCGGGTACAAGGACCTGAACGACTACCTGAACGGAAAAAAGTTGTCACAGCAGGTGAACCCGGTACAGCAGGCAAAGCAAGTACAGTGGGTGCAGCAGCCGGGCAAGAAAAAGGGGAAGGGCATCGGAATGTAACCCACGCATCCCGCAGGCTTTTTGCACAGTGAAAAGCCATAGCTCAATAGGGCGTTTTCTTCACGCAGCGCAAGCGCAGCTAAAAACGCCCTATTGAGGCGAGGGGCCGGCCCCTCTGCACACCCCGTTCGCCGTGAGGCATATCCGCACGGCAGGCGGAATTGTCAAACCTAAAAAGACTTTACAATGGGATATTTCTCACTCGATTTCAGAAAAGCGAAGGGGGCATCCGACAGCCGGATGTCCGACCATATCGAGCGCAGGGTGATAGCGCCGAACGTCGACCCCATGCGCACGCACCTGAACCGCGAGCTCGTCCGGATGCCCGAAGGCATCAGGGAGCGTGACGATGCGATTGCCGCCCGCATCAGCAGTGCGGGCATCAGGAGGAAAATCACCCACGACCAGGTACGCGCCATCCGTGTCATGCTCTCAGGAACACATGAGGACATGATGGAAATAGAGAAAGCCGGAAAACTGGACGACTGGTGCCGGGACAGCATGGACTGGCTGTACAGGACCTTCGGGCGGGAGAACGTGGTCTCGGCGGTGCTGCACATGGACGAGCACACGCCGCACATACACGCCACACTTGTACCGATAGTGACGGGAGAGCGCAGGAAGGCGGGACAGAAGAAACCGAAGGAGGGAGGACGAACCTACCGCAAGAAGGCGAATACCGCCAGATTGTGTGCCGACGACGTGCTGAACCGCACCAGACTGCTTGCCTACCACGACGACTATGCCAAGGTCATGGTGAAATACGACCTGCAACGCGGGGTAAGAGGTTCGGAAGCCCGGCATGTCTCCACCGCCCAGTATTACCGCGATTTGAGGCGGCAGACGGGTGAACTGGAAGCGAACGTGCGACAACTCCAAGCCGAGCAGGAAGAGGCGGAAAAACGGCTGGAAACGGCCAGAAAGGAAATCAACACGCAAAAGCTGGAGGCGGTCAAGGTGGAGGCAAAGACCGCCATCATAGCAAAGGTGGGTTCTCTTTTGGGCAGTGGAAAAATCAAGGAGCTGGAGGCGGACAACCGCAGCCTTCAGAACGAGATAGCCGCCCGCGAGGAGAGCATAGAGGACTTGCAGGCCAGTCTGCAACGGCAGCGGGCACAGTACGGCAGGGAACTTGCCACGGTGCAGACCGACTACATCCAAAAACTGGAAAGGGAAAGGGAGCGGACGGCATATCTGCAAAAATGGACGGATCGTGCGTGCGGATGGTTCCCGCTTTTCGCCGACGCGATGCGCATGGAGGGGTACTGCCGTTCGGCAGGCTTCACGCCCGAGCAGACGGACCGGCTTTTCACCTTCCAGCCGTTGGAATACAGCGGAAACCTCTACTCCGAAGAGCACAAGAAAAGCCTCTCCGTGACGGACGTCACCGCACAGATGGGGATAGAGCAGGGAGAGAAAGGGAAACGCTTTGTCCTGCGCATCAACGGAAAGAACATCCTCGACTGGTTCAGGGAGCAGTTCGAGAGGCTGCTCCGACGGATACGGCCAACGATACAGCAACCGCAACGGAAAAACAAGGGATTCAAACTGTAATGACTATAAATACTTATGTGCCAACATAAAAAATGCAGGAAATATTATTGCGCTTCCTACATTTTTCATATTTTTGCATTTGAAGAGAGGAAACTCCCTTCAAGACATTTTAGAATTTGAAGAAGCGTTATGCTGAACTCTTGCGAGTGAAAACCTGAGAAATTTTCAAAGATGACAAGAACGGCATAGTGGTTCTCACGCATATAGCGTGGGCTGCTATAACCATATCTGTCATCAAAGGTTTTCTCAGGACCTTCACTCAAAGACGTGGCATGCAGTTCCACGCTTCGTGTTTAATAGAAAACCTTGAGGAGCTGAAAGGTGTACTTAAAAATTAGTTGTATTATGAAAAAAACTTATTTTTTATTTTTGTTGGGATTAATGTCTATTATGACTTTCGGTTTTAGTGCATGTTCCGATGATGACGAAAAAGCCCCCGAATCTTCATCCGCCTTAATAGGTACTTGGGAAAGAATATCTTGCACTTATCAGTATAAGGAAAACGGAGAGATCGTAGATGAAGGCAAAGATGAAGGTAATGATTTGGTTGGTTTTAAATTGGTTTTCAAAGAAGATGGGACATGTAAGAGTGCTGAATACCATACAGACAAATGGGATTGGTTCGATGAAGGTAAATGGAGTTATAGTAATGGAATAATTACAATAACCGACAATAACGAATCAGAATTGATAAAAGTAAAAACATTAACAGACTCTCAATTAATAATCGAAACAACAGATAAATACACAGAAGACGGAATCTTTTATGAAGATTATGAACTCACAGAGTATCGCAAAATCTAATAGGGATTCATCTATATTCACATCGAGCGATAAGTTTCGTAATTTAACAAATAAAACTCTTCAGGAACCTGAAAGTTATTGGAATATCACAATGAAATATTAAATTCAAAAAGTATGAAACTGAAAAAAATATCTATTTTATTCATACTGTTGCCGTTATGCATATTCTTTACAGCTTGCAGCAAAGAGAATGACAACGCCCCGAAACAATCTGAGAACATTATCGATTTTGAGCAGGGAAATATGAATTTTACAGAAGGAGCAGGCGAACAGACATTCTCCTTTACGACAAACACTGCATGGGTAGTAAGCGTAGCTTCCACACGGAACAGGGGAGTCCCTTGGTGCACCGTTGCCCCTACAAGTGGGAATGCAGGTAGCCACACTATAAAGGTCACCACAACCCCAAACGAAACCTATGACGACCGCAGTGTGACAGTCACTTTAAAGGCGGGTGCGGAAGTCAAAAGCTTTGTGGTTTCCCAAAAACAGAAGGATGCCCTCCTGCTTACCAATGACAAGTTTGAGGTGGACCAAGCGGGAGGAACTGTCACAGTAGAAGTGAAATCCAATGTCAGCTATACCGCAACTATCGGTGAGGAATGCAAAGACTGGATAAAAGAGAGCAACAGTACCCGGGCATTGTCCACCACGACAAAAAGTTACACTGTTGCCATGAACGAAGACGGTAAAAAACGTGAGGGAAGCATAATCTTTTCAGACGGTTCCTTAACGGAAACGGTACATATCTACCAAGCTGGTGGTTCCATAATTCTTTTGAGCCAGAACGACTGTCATGTAAGCGCTTCAGGGGAAGAGATTACGGTGGAACTGAGAAGCAATTGTGATTATGAGGTCGTCATGCCTTCTGTAGATTGGATAAAGGAGACCATGACACGCGGCATGTCCAGCCACACACTGCATTATACTGTTGCACCCAATGATTCTTATGACGGCAGGAAAACTGAAATCATATACCGTGACAAGTCGGATAGCAGCATAGCTGACACACTGACCATCCTGCAAGCGCAGAAAGATGCCATCATCATTTCAGAGAAAGAGGTGAAGGTCGGCAGTGAAGGCGGTACGGTTGAAGTGAAAATTGACGCAAACGTGGACTTTGAGATGCAGCTTCCGGATGTAGAGTGGATAAGCGAGACTTCCACCCGTGGATTGTCAACGCATAAAAAGTATTTGAAGATAGCTGAGAATACGGGTGAAACTTCGCGAACAGCAGAAGTTGTTTTCAAGAATACCACCAGCGGGATTGAAGAGACTTTGACCGTCAGCCAGTCCGCCAAAGGAAAGAGGGTGAAGGTTCATGTAGAAAAGGCCGGCACATTGTCTGACTATATTGCAGAATCAGAAAAACTGAATGTTGAGGAACTGGAAGTTTCCGGAAACTTAGGAGGAAAGGACATTGCATTTATCCGTGAAATGGCGGGAACATATAATCACGCCAACACGGAAGGGAAATTGGTTTATTTGGATATGACCGAGGCGAATATCGTAGCGGATGGAGAATATTATCTCCCCAACTCATCAGGAAAGGAGTATTTGCCAACGGAGAACACCATTGGCGAACGTATGTTTACCAGCCGCGGTTTACAGACGATATTACTGCCTAAAAGTGTCACATCAATAGATGACCGTGCTTTTTCCTCGTGCCACTCTCTTAACAAAGTGGTTATCTACGAGAATAGTGTCAAAACGATAGGAATGGCGGCTTTCGAGTATTGCTCCAGTCTTGCTGATATTGTCCTACCAGAAGGTGTGACAACAATAGCGCGCAATGCTTTTTGGGGTTGTTCCAGTCTTTCCCGTATTGATTTGCCGGAAGGTGTAACAACAATAGGACACAGTGCCTTTTATGGCTGTGAGAAATTGTCAAGTGTCAAGTTGCCCAATAGCCTGACCACCATTGAGGGATTCGCTTTCAGTGGCTGCAATGGACTCACCATTACTATTCCGGACAATGTGGAATCAATGAGTATGCTGACTTTTTCCGACTGTACTGGACTTGATATAACCATACCGGGGCGTTTTTTGACTAAAATAGAAAATCCGATAGATTCTAACTGCAAAGATGTTCGCGTGACCATCGCAGAAGGAACTACGGTTATTGAAGAATATGCATTTCAGAAATGCCCGGGTATTGTCAGCGTCACGATTCCTGAAAGTGTGACATCGATAGGACATGCGGCTTTTTGGCAGTGCTCGGGACTGACCGATATCATCATTCCCAGCAGTGTAACTGAAATAGGCGATGACGCTTTTAGCAAGTGTACAAATCTTACCAATGTCACACTGCCTGATGGTCTAACTTTCATAGGGGAAGGTGTATTCAATGGTTGTACCAAGCTCTCGGAAATAAATATACCGAAAAAAATCACAGCAATAAACAATGCTACATTTAGTGGTTGTGTTTCATTGCGTAACATGATTATTCCCGACAATATCCAGTCAATAGGGGGTCGTGCATTCGAGTATTGTTCCCATCTTACAATGACAATACCCGAAACCGTCACTTCAATAGGCAGCCAGGCTTTCAGGAACAATGCAGACCTTTCCATCGCCATGTCCGGAAATCTTTTGGATAATGCTCTTTTCTCTGATTGTGAAAATCTAAGAATAACGTTGTCTAACGGGTCAACGTTTATCAAAGAAAGTGCATTAATAAACTGTAGCGGACTAATAGAGATCCATATTCCCAATAGCGTCTCTTCAATAGGAGCCCATGCATTCTACGGTTGTACCAATCTGAAAAATATCATTATTCCTAATAAGGTGACTTCTATCGAGGAAAGAACGTTTTACGAGTGCAAGGGACTTGTCAGTGTTGTTATTCCCAATAGTGTGAAATCAATCGAGTATGAGGCTTTTAATGGATGTTCAGCTTTGAAAAGCATTGTTCTTCCCGAAGGAATGACATTGATTAAGAAATGGACTTTTGCCGACTGTAGCTCCCTTGTGGATGTTACTTTGCCGAGCACAATGACCACACTGGAGTACGGTGCTTTTGAGAATTGCACCTCCCTTCGCAGTGTGACCATTCCTAATAGTGTAAATACAGTCGACGCTCCATTTTACGGTTGTTCCAGCCTTTCCGACATCAAAGTACCTGACTATCTGTATGAAACCTCCATTTTTAGTGGAACCGGTATTACCGATATCACTGTTCCGGAAGGCACAACGGTAGTCGGCAGTTTTGCAGACTGCACCAAGCTTGCTAGTATTACATTCCCGGAAGGAATCAAGGCACTTACCGACTTTTCCGGTTGCAGTAGCCTTAGAGCCATAGATATTCCGGACGGAGTGTCGGTCATTGGTTCAGCATTGTTCAGAGGATGTGTCAATCTAACCAAAGTCACCATTCCCAATAGTGTTGTTTCATTGGAATGGTTTGCTTTTAGCGATTGCAGTTCTTTAACCCGCATTACCATTCCCAATCATATTGCAACAATAAGCTCAGGTGCATTTTCCGGCTGCTCTCTTCTCACCAATGTCACATTAGGCAGTGGGGTGGCTTCTATAGAAGATATAGCATTCCATAATGCACCGATAAGACAATTGCGATGCTACGCCGTTGTCCCTCCTAAACTGCATGGGGTGGTTGATGGTTCTTTCAGCGCAGATTTGGTTAAAGGGGCTACGCTGTATGTTCCTGCCGGAACTGGTATGGCTTATTCAGAATCAGACTGGAAGATATATTTTGAAAATATTGTTGAGATGGAAGAGTAAGCGAGCACATGAAAGGAGGTGTGTCGTAATGCGCGATGCACCTTCTTTGTGCGTAAAAAAAGAGGTGGGCAATTTTGACACACCCCCTTTGAATTTCTATATCTAAAAGCAAAAAACCAATATCGGGATGACACACTCTAAAAACAGCCCGCTAATTATTACAAAATGATATTACGTACCCGACTGGTCGGTGCGGTTCTTCCATTATGCGAACAAATTCCGGTAACAAAATGACAAAACGGACACCCCACCGAAAAACAACATTTTTTTCTTTTTTCCTAAACACCTGTCAGTAAAGAACAGAGTATTTGTCAAGGGCGAAGGGTAAAATACCGTACGAACGAAACGAACACAGGAGATTTTTTACCCGGAGAGTGAAACGTTCCCTTACAAATATTTGTTTCTATTTTCTTCTAAATACACTATGTGTATGCAAATTGTATGTCGCATTAATTGTGTTTCATGTTTGTAAAATCATTAAATCTTTGAAAATAAAACAGTTATAAATATAGATATAAATTTAATATATTAACATAAA
>OHLJ01001293.1_pt1 | contig 11242 bp, 5 predicted proteins | sample 1568991 | NCBI WGS metagenome assembly OHLJ01 (sample SAMEA3879601, study PRJEB24766) | human gut metagenome | biome: human-associated habitat; feature: feces | place: USA | collected 1985/1987
GAACATCTATTTCCGCAGGAATTGTAACCTCAAAGAAGTCGTCTGCGGCAAAATGAATATTGATTGTTTTTCTGACAGGCTCGTTTGTTGTCTTGTCAACAGCAACCTCACCGGTAGCATTATCGATAAGCTCTATTGTAATAACATCTTCACTCGTTGCGGTAACGCCCGTGACGGTAAACGTAAAGTTTATTGCCTTGGGAGCTGCCGCCGAAGCGGTGTTATTTGCGACATCCGCGGTTTCGGGAGAAGTGTTAAGAGCTTTTGCCGTTACGGTCTTTTCAATCGCACCCGTCATTGCAACGTTGTAATCGAGGATGTTGCCTGAAACGTCCTTAAGACCTCCGTTTTTAGAGGTTACACGAAGTGTGTAGCTTCCGTCAGGATAGTTAACGGCATTTGAAAGAGTAAAGACTGCGGTTCCCGTTGTTGCATCCTTATTGAGAGCGACGCTGTCTTTGTCTACCTCCGAAGCAAAGTTCGGGAAAATACGGAGGGTATCTATAATACCGTGGAGAGCTTCGCCGTCCGAAGAATTAACGGTGTTACCGTCGTTAACCTCTTGAACCTGCCTTATATAGCCCTTAAACGAATTGTACTCTTCAACCGCTTCCGTTATTGCGGTAAGGTCCTGAATACCGCTATTGTCCATTTGACCCTTAACGGTATTGTAAAGAGCCGTGTACTTTTCTTCAAGTCTAACAACGCCGCCCTTAACCGTCTTACCGGTGATGTCGTCGGTGTAAGTTTTGATATTGGCAAGCACCTTGTTAACCGCCTCGGCCGCCTTAGCATAATTCTTATACTGAGGAGCACTTGCAAATTTGTCGGCCTTATCAGTTAAGATATACTTAGCGTAATAATCAAGGTCGTTATACTTTTCGAGGTAGTTTTCAAGCGCCGCGGTCTGACCGGTAGGCATAAGCCTACAGTCGGTCGTAAGGTCGGTCGCTTTACCGGTCTCGCCGTACATTGAAGCAACAAGAGTGTTAAGGTCTTTAATACCGGTTATAGCGGTACCGGAGTCACTCGTGTAGCCGTCACGGTAATTTTCGAGAAGTCTCAAGCGTTTTGCAACCTTATAAAGGTTTTCCATTTTTGTGACGTTCTCCGTACCGAGCGCCGCAATCGCCTCGTCGGTATAGCGCTCATAAGACTGCTCATACCAATTGATTATGTTCTGTACGTCAGCCGCGGTGAGAGAATATGCGCCGTAATTTATAAGCGGCTTCTCTATTCCGCTCTCATCGGTGCCGATAACAAAACCGGGATAAGGTAAGGCGTTGCTGCCTGTTACGGAACCGCCGGTTGCTGCAGCCGGCATAGCCTCAATCAAAGGTTTCAAATCGGCAACCGCAATTTGCGGCTGATCGAGCAAAGTGATGCCGTCGTCGATGCTCTTGTACTTTTGAAGCACGCTGTATGCTCTTGCAACGGAAGGTATTGTCTTTTGATAATCCGAAAGCTGCGCATAAAGAGCAAGTGCCTTGTTTATCTTTTCGGTACGAGTGTTCGCTTTATAAATATCAACATCCGCTACCGCGTTTTCAAACTGCATTGAAGTAAGAGACTTAACCTGTGCATAATCGTCGAACGAGACGTCGCCGGTTCTGTTTTGTACGCCTGCGCCGTATGCCGAGGTACCCTGTCTGTATGTAAAGCCGACAGAGCCTATTGTAAAGCTCTTACCGTTCATTGCGGTTGCGCTCTTCCCGTTTACGGACGAATCGTCGTAATTTGACAAGGGCGCTATACCTATGGTAACACGGAAAATGTTGTTAAGGGACTCGGCTTTTTCATCTATACGATAGTTAGAGGTTGCCGAAATACCCTGAACGCCTCTCGAGAACTGGAAGAGCGGAACCATAACATAGCCCTTGTAGTGAGAAAGGGTCAGGTAATCGCCGTCTCCCGTATCTATGCCGTACTCCGAGGTGTAAGCGTAAATTCTTCTCTTGCTTTCATCCTTGGGAGTACATTTAGCCCATTCACCCGTCTTGGGGTTAATGAGATAGAAGTAAGAAGCCGCGTTGTTGCTGCCGAAGTCGAGGGTGTAGTCCTCGGCGGCACCTTCATAGTATGAGCTGATATTAAACGCCATTGAGAATGTGTCAAGCTGAGAGAAATCGGCGTAGAATACAAGCGCCAGACGGTCGGTTTCGCCTATGTCATTTTTGGTATACGACTTAGCAAAATCGCCGAGACTCTCAGACGACATATTGTTGGCTCTCAGCGCGGAGTAATCGCCGCTGCTGCTCGGTTCCTTGTCAACAAGTCCCTTTGTAATGCTTATGCAGTTATACCAGCCTTTTCTGTCTTCGGCATACTGGTTATTTATGGTAACCGTTGCGGCGTTTTTGCCTTCAAGTCCGTTTGATGTAATGATTGCCGAAGTACCGTTTTGACGATAGCTTGTAATACCGTTTCTCTGCGGGTCACTACCGAGAGCACCGGTTGGTATAAGTGTAGGAGTTGCGGTATCCTGAGAGTGCGCCGAAAGTGAAGCAAAGGGAACCTGATATGTCAAATATCCCTTAGAATAGTAGTAATCCTGACCTACCTTGCCGGCATATTTTGAGTTTTCAAACTGCCAGCTTCTGGTGCCTTTTTCCAAGGAATCGAAGTCGCCGAACGGTATAACCTTATTGTTTGTAAGCGCTTGACCTATTACAACAGAGTTGTCGGCAAGCTCTTCCTCTATGAATTTGAAGTACTTTAAGAGCTTCTCCTCTTCCGCTCTGCCGAGCATAGCGAGCTGGCTTAAGTTAAGGCGGATATAAACCTCATAAAGGCTCTTAACAACGGCTTTATCCTCATCGCTTACCACGAGAGTATTTTCGTCGAAATCGGGAAGCTGCTCAAGCTTAGTAGCAATCATCGGAACAAAGTCCTCGGCGCCCGAGTTAGCCGAGCCATAGGTTTTACCGTCTATACAAGCCTGCTTGGCGGTCTTGAACTTTTCCCAAGCCTCAGTCATACCGAGTGCTGCCGCCTTGGTATCGAGCGCAGAATCCTCAAGGAATGAAGCATCGATTATACCGGATTTTCCGGCTTCTTCGGATTTGTTATATTCCTCAATTGATTTTTTATAACCGGCTATCAAGTCCTCGATGTACTTAACGGCGCGGTAATCGTAGGAGTTCGGATTTTCAATGTACTTTTGGCAGGCATTGAAAATAGCGCGCGGAATTTCTGTTTCCTGGTCATAATATGTCTTAACGGGCGTGCCTGTGTTTGCTGCTCCGTTAATGGTATTTTCGCTGTATTTCTGACCGTCTGTACGGTAGAACAATACATTATCAAGGAAAATCTTTTTGCCTACGCTGCCGTTGTTGGTTTCAAGGCTCGTAGAAGCCGGATCATACGAGCAGCCTGTAAACTTAAAGCCGGCGGACATAATATCCTCGATAGCTTTAAAAGCATTTGTACGATTAACTACCGGATCTTCACCCGTACCGATTTTGGTCTTATCGATATAAGCTCTTTTGGGCGAATCGGCTGTTGTCTTGCCACCGTCCGCCGTAGTCATGCACGGAGCGAGCATCGTGCCGCCGTCGATATAGTATTCGCCGCTAAGACTCGACGTCTTGTTAATTCTGAAGGAATAGCGTCTAATAAGCAGAGCATCGGATATCGAAGTACCGGCAGGGTCAACAACTACCGACTGCGAAAGCTTAATTTTCTCGTTATAATACTTGTTGGCATTTGCTTTAGTTTTATCCGAGCTGTTCCATACATACATATCTGACACAGGCTTGTTTACACCGAAATCCTCGTTGGAATCCGTGACAACGGAGTCGGTTTCGGAGCACATAAACTGAAGCGGTATGCGGACATATCCCTTGAAATGGTCAAGGTCAACAGTACCGTCTTTTAACATAACCTTTTTCCAGCTGCCGTCCGTTTGCTGCAGGAATAAATATGGGGCCTCACCCATATAGCCTGCTTTTGTGGTGCCGACTGTTGAGTAAATTATATCGCCGTATCTGTTAAAAGCATTACTGCTTTCACTGTAGCTGTTGTCAAAATCCTGTACAAAATACTTTTCGTTTGAACGAAGGCGGAATGAAAGCCCCGTTACGCTGACCTCTGAGAAGTCGAGATAGTACCAAATCTCGGAAGCACCCGTCGGGTCCCAAGTCTGACGGCTCCATGACGTATCAAAGGACTGAGGGCTGTCGGTGGTTGCGGCGGACTCGATACGCATTGCGTAGCCGTAGCTATTGCCCGTGTCTTTAACGCCTACACCATCGGTTCTGCCTTCGAATGAAATGTGATTACCCTCCTGCATATAGTCAAGTGAGCCTGACGTACTGCGTACATTGTTGACTTCGGCGGTTCTCTCGTTGATTCCGGTATCCGAAAACGAACCGTGGTCATCTGCGTTACCTTTTTTATCAAAGGTAAGAATTTCACGCACGGCAAGAACGTTGTTTGTAACGGGGGCATAAGCGGACGCATCGTATACATAAGTCGGAACATCCGAAACGTATGCGTTAACAGCCTCCGAGAACCAGCCGTCGCTGTCGTACGCCGTTATCGTAATATTGTAACGGTGATCGTCAGACAGACCCGCAGGCACCTTTGTTTTGATTTCGTCTGCCGTAATCTCAGCCGTGTACGGTGCGGTACCGGTGGGACTAACCATCTTGCGCAGCAAAACCGTGCTTGTGTGAACTTCGGTATATGTTCCGAGATCAACAAGCTCTAACATATACCCGCCAATTTTCTTTGTGCCGGTTTTGCGCTCGCTAACCTGAGCCGCGGGGAAGCTGACCGTAATTCCGCCGTCGGCATTAAGTGTTGCAGCCGCTTCCCTTTTATCCGATTCGGTAAAGGTCGGCACCGGGTCAAATTCGCCCTCGCCGGCCGCGAGAACCATGGGAATCGACGTTACCAAAAGCACTACGCAAAGCAGCACAGCAGTTATGCTTTTTCCGATTTTAATCTTTGAAATTTTTTGCATAAACTGCAACTCCTTTCCTCAAAATCTGTATTTTGAATATAGTTTCTTATGAAACCACGATGGTCGTTTTTAAATCCATATTGTTAAGTTTACGCTGCTCTTTATCAAAGCTGTATGTCTTAACATGGATTGTTGCAGGATAAGTTCCTGCCGCAAGCTCACGGTTCAGCGTGAACTTTGATATTGAATAGCCCGGCGGCAAGAGATTTGAGGTATATATAACCTCGCCTGTATCTGAAAGCTCTATTTCTATAACAAAGAAGCACGGGTTTTCCTCGGGATTTGAGAATACAAAGCTTTGCTCCTTGGTATTTGCCGCCAAGGGAAGCTCGGGAATACCGTAGACCTTTATCTGCCTGCCCCTTGTTTTTGTTTTATCGGGAATCGAGATTTCGCCCTCGCCCAAAACGGCATTTTGGTCGATTACGCCTGCGGGGGGCGTTGTGGTTCCGCCATCGCCGCCTGTCGGTATAACGGCCTTTAAAAGGAATATAAGACCTATTATAAGTGCCGCTATCAAAAGCGCAAACAAAAGCCAAAGCAAGAGCCTGTCTTTAACTATCGCAATGAATTTGTCAGCCTCTGTCTCTATGTAGCCGACTACCGCTGTATGAGGCATTTTCGTTGCGGCATACACCTTTTCGGTTTGCCCGTCGTCAGACTGCAAATCACCGATTTCGCGTTTGCCCTTGCCTATTTGACCGACAACCATATAGCCGCCCGAGGGATAGCGCGAGTCTATTTCTTTCTTTTTGAAATAAGAAACCGAGAAGCCGGTTTTGCCGTTTTTGTAAACGCCCTCGCCATCGGCTCCGGCAAGATGCCGAAATATAAGATCTGCCAAATAAAAAACCTCCGATAAATTGATTAAAAACGCTATATATAATAGTATACGATAAATCCGCACCGCTTCGGGTTTGCTTTAACGCTTGTTTCTCATCATTTTGCGAAAGAGCGTCTATTTACCGATTTTAAGGCGCAAATGGGTACACTATTACACCGTATATTTATACTTAAGTTTACACCAAAAATGACTTGGTGTAAAGAGTTTTTAGCTAATTTAAAAACTCATTTTAAACAGTCTTTAAACCAAATATTAACAAATTATGAACGCAGTTTGACATTCTTTTGTCATTTTGAAATGAAAATATGTAAAATTTTAGATTACGAGCACACTTCGACAAAAATTGCCGCCGTTTTGGGTAATCTTGTACAAATTATATACCGGAAATTCTATGTAATCAATTCTCTTTCATAGAACTCTTCCGTTTAGTCTCTTGATTTTATCACGTGCTGTGCGACAAAAAAACGCCATTGTAACAAAAAGCCGTTTTAATTTCACAAACACCCGAAAAGCACAAAAAAACGGGCTTGTAAAGCAAATTACAAGCCCTGAAATATTTATATCTATAAGATAATTTCGGATATTACGGAGTTGGAGAGTAAAAATCCGCGCCGCGTCAGAAAAATTCCGCCGCTCTCACAGCTGCAAAGCCCGTATTTTTCGTATTGCTTTGCGCTTTCAAGCATTTTTTGCGGTATCTCGTGATGAAAACGGGCGTAAAAACGCTCTTGAGTAAGCCCCTCGCGAAGCCTTAAAGCGAGCATACAAAATTCCTCTTCGTCGCCGCCGTCACCCTCAGTTAAACGCTCGTTGCCGCTTATGAAATACTCAATATCACGCGGATAATATGTGCGTTTTCCGCCTAAGAACGAATGTGCCGAAGCACCTATGCCGAGGTACTCCTCATCGTGCCAATATTTCAGATTGTGGCGGCTCTCAAAGCCGGGAACCGCAAAATTTGATATTTCATACTGCATAATACCGTGTTCTTCGAGGTATTCGCACATAAAAAGGTACATATCGGCCGTATCGTCGTCAGAGGGGAACGGCAATTTGTCTCTCATACGAAAAAACGGCGTATTCTCCTCTATTTTGAGAATGTAGCAGCTGAGATGCGGCACACCCGAAGAAATGCAGAAATCAAGCGTGCTTTTAAGGCTCTCTTTTGTTTGACCCGGCACGCCGAGCATGACATCAAGCGAAATATTATTTATTCCCGCTTTTTTTGCCCGCGAAACGACACTTTGAACCTCGCTTTTGCCGGCTCGTCTGCCTAAAATCCTACGTTCGCCGTCATTTGCCGACTGCAAGCCTATGGAAAGCCTATTTACTTTACACTCGCTTACTTTTTCAAAGAATTCGTCGCCGAGCGAAAACGGGTTGCACTCTACCGTTATTTCCGCATCATCGGTCAAAAACGTTGATTTTGCGCTGTTTATGATTTGACAAAGATAATCCGGAGCCAAAACCGACGGAGTTCCGCCGCCAATGTAAAGAGTATCAGCTTTACAATTAAGCTGTTTTGAATTGTTCCGAAGTTCTCGCAAAACAGCCGAAACATATCTGTTTTTTGTATCGTCATCGGCGCGAAACGAGTAAAAATCGCAATACGGGCACTTTGAATTGCAAAACGGAATGTGAATATACAGTCCTATATTATTCATCGTCTAATTTAAGCACAGCCATAAACGCCTCTTGCGGAACTTCTACCGTACCGAACTTGCGCATACGCTTTTTACCCTCTTTTTGCTTTTCAAGCAGCTTCTTTTTACGCGTTATATCGCCGCCGTAGCATTTAGCAAGCACGTCCTTACGCATTGCCTTTACGGTTTCGCGCGCTATTACCTTGCCGCCCACGGCTATCTGAATGGGAATTTCAAACATCTGGCGCGGAATATTGTCCTTAAGCTTCTCGGCTATTCTGCGCGCTCTCGGATAAGCCTTTTCGGAGTGAATAATAAACGAGAGGGCATCTATCATATCGCCGTTCAAAAGAACGTCGAGCTTTACAAGGCTTGACCTTTGGTAGCCGCAAAGCTCATAGTCAAACGAAGCATAGCCGCGCGTACGCGATTTTAAGACGTCAAAGAAGTCGTAGATTATTTCGTTAAGCGGGAGTATATATTTTAAGTCCACCCTGTCGGCGTCAAGATACGTCATTTCTTTATATTCGCCGCGTCTGTCTTGGCAAAGGTCCATTATGGCTCCCACATAATCCTTAGGAGAAAAGATGTGCGCCTCAACCATGGGTTCCTCCGCAAAGTCTATTGTTGCGGGGTCGGGGTAGTTGCACGGATTGTCTATTTCGACTACGTTTCCGTCGGTAAGATGTATTTTGTAGACAACCGAAGGTATTGTTGTTACGAGGTCGAGGTCATACTCTCTCTCGAGGCGTTCCTGTATGATTTCAAGGTGCAAAAGCCCCAAAAAACCACACCTGAAGCCGAATCCGAGGGCACTTGACGTCTCGGGTTCAAACGAGAGCGAGGCGTCATTCAGCTGTAATTTGGCAAGAGCATCCCTAAGAGCCTCATAATCCGCTCCGTCCGCCGGATAAATTCCGCAGAAAACCATCGGATTTACCTTGCGATATCCTGCAAGCGGCTCCGAAGCCGGATTTTCGGCAAGAGTCACGGTATCGCCTACGCGCGCATCGCCTACGGTTTTAATCGAAGCGGTGATATAACCGACCTCGCCCGAGGACAGCTGCTTTGTCGGCTCCAAGCTCTTGGCGCGCATATATCCCGTTTCCACAATTGTAAATTCGGCACCCGTAGCCATAAGACGCATGGTCTGCCCCGGCCTTACCACACCGTCAACTATTCTGACATAGACAATTACACCGCGATAGCTGTCATATACGGAGTCAAATACAAGCGCTCTGAGCGGCTTTGAATCGTTATCATCCGGAGGCGGCACAAGGTTTACGATTTCCTCGAGCACAGCGGGGACATTCTCGCCCGTTTTTGCCGAAATTCGCGGCGAATCCATACACGGTATGCCTATAACGTCCTCCACTTCTTTAGCAACGCGCTCCGGCTCTGCGGCGGGAAGGTCGATTTTATTTATTACCGGTACAATTTCAAGGTCGTGGTCAAGCGCAAGGTAGGTATTTGCAAGAGTTTGAGCCTCTATCCCCTGTGACGCGTCAACTATCAGCACAGCTCCCTCGCATGCCGCAAGGGAACGCGACACCTCATAGTTGAAGTCAACATGACCGGGAGTGTCTATTAAGTTCAGTTCATATTTTTTGCCGTCGGCAGCCTTGTAATCAAGCTTTACGGCACGTGCCTTAATGGTTATGCCGCGTTCACGCTCAATATCCATATTGTCAAGAAGCTGCGCCTCCATATCACGCTTCGCTACGGAATCCGTAAGCTCCAACAAACGGTCGGCAAGCGTACTCTTGCCGTGGTCGATATGGGCAATTATGCAAAAATTTCTGATGTAGTCCTTTTTACCTGACATAAATTTCCTCTTTTATCTTTTTAAATCCCGTATATTATATCAAATTCGAAGTTAAATGTGAATACCGAAAATTATTTCTCACGGTCATAAAAAGACAGCATCGGCTTTATCTTTTTGCCGCCTATCACTCTCTGCTCGTAGTTTTTGGTTATTTTAAACACCGTCCCCGACAAAAGCAACAGACCTATAAGGTTCGGCAGAGCCATAAGACCGTTAAACGTATCGGAAAGATCCCAAACAAGCTGAATGCTCGACACGGCACCTATAAATGTCATTGCGAGAAATATTATTTTATACACCGCAGTCAGCTTTTTTCCGCCTATATATTCTGCGGCGCGCGAGCCGTACACCGACCAGCCGAGTATGGTTGAAAAAGCGAACATAACTATACCTATGGATACTATATAAGAGCCCCATTTGCCGAGCACACTCTCGAAGGCATATATTGTTATATTGACTCCCTCAAGTCCGCTTTGCAGATTTGCCCCGGTAGTCAGTATTACGAGTGCCGTAAGGGTGCATATAACAATGGTGTCAAAAAACACCTGAAATATGCCCCACATACCCTGTGTTACGGGTTCCTTGGCATCAGAGGAGGAATGGACCATTACCGACGAGCCGAGGCCCGCCTCATTAGAAAATACTCCGCGCGCCACACCGAAACGCATAGCTCTTGAAATACCGTATCCCATAACGCCTCCTCCGACGGAGCGCATACTGAACGCCCCCGAAAATATCTCGCCGAAAGCGTCGCCTATATGGCGGAAGTTTACGATTATTATTATAAGCGCGCCTATTATGTAAAACGCCGCCATAAAAGGCACAAATTTTTCCGTCACCGTGACTATTCTTTTCAGTCCGCCGTAAATTATAACGGCTATAAGGGCGCAAACGACTATCCCCGTGACAACGCCCGGTATATTAAACGAACCCTTAAGTGCCGTGGATATTCCGTTGACCTGAGCCACCGAGCCTATTCCGAACGACGCGAACAGACAAAAAACAGAAAATATAACCGCAAGCCACTTTTGACCGAGTCCCTTTTCAATATAATACATAGGGCCGCCCACCCACTCGCCTTTTTCGTTTTTTCTGCGGAAATATATGCCGAGCGCATTTTCGGAAAAGCTCGTCATCATACCGAGCAAAGCAGAAATCCACATCCAAAATACCGCACCCGCTCCGCCGGAGGAAATCGCGGTGGCTACGCCTACAATGTTGCCCGTGCCTACCGTTGCGGCAAGAGCCGTTGCAAGTGCCTGGAACTGCGATATGGCTTTTTCATCCTTGGTTTTTGTTACCTTGCGGTCTTTAAAAATTGCGGCAACCGTATTTTTAATTGTGTAGCAAAAACGGCGTATTTGAAAAAATCGCGTACCGCACGTGAGATAAAGACCGGTAAGCAGCATCAATATGAGCATCGGAGGCCCCCAAACGACGCTGTTTACCTTACTGTTGATATTCTGAATAAGCTCTACAAAATTTTGCATAGTACCTCCGAATGTGTTTTTATTGAATAACAAGAAAACGGGGCAAAAGTAGCTAATAACAGTATTGCTTTACGCCCCGAATTATTAAGAATAAAGCTTTCCGACTATGATGTTCACAAGCGAAACCGGCAATGCCTTTGAAAGTGTCAAAAACAGATGATATTTAGTGCCTTTTGTAGACAAAAGCTTCGGACGAGCTTTGGTTGCCGCAGCATACACCGCATCGGCTATATCGTCCGGTGACATACCGTTTTGCTCGTCGCGCTCCATACCGGCAACCGCTCTTTTAAGTGTCTCGCCGTAAAATTCGTCACCGGCGGTATTTTTCTCTCTTGCCGCGGTGAAACCCGTTTTAACATCGCCCGGCATTACGGCGCAGACCTTTATATTAAACGGTCGCACCTCGTTTGCAAGAGCCAGAGTCAGCGAATTTACAGCCGCCTTTGACGCCGAATAAAACGCCTGAAACGGTAT
>OHLJ01001303.1_pt1 | contig 11177 bp, 14 predicted proteins | sample 1568991 | NCBI WGS metagenome assembly OHLJ01 (sample SAMEA3879601, study PRJEB24766) | human gut metagenome | biome: human-associated habitat; feature: feces | place: USA | collected 1985/1987
TTGATGCAGTCATCTACCAGACATGACTCAAATGGTAATGGTGCAAGCTTTGCATGAGCATAATCAATTGCATTATCTGCATTTACCATCAATTCGATGTTATATAACATCTGCTTTCTGTATGCTTCCATAAATTCATCAAATGACTGGAAGCTCTCCACATTACCGGTCTGGATACTTGCGATCTCTCCATTGTCATAACCATTGGAAAATACCATCTCCAATGGGCGGCACATATTGAAGAACGCTGCATCGTGCCATCCGTCTGTTTTACCCGGAACCTGCGGTTCTACACATCCGATGATGTTGTAATTCCTTGCCTCGTCCATGGTTGCTCCACGATGAACCAATGCAGGAATGATAACTTCGTCATTATAATAAGCCGGTAAACCGATACCGGTTCTTGTCAGCTCTGCCGCACGCATTAATAATGCCTTGGATGATCCATGCCACACACGGATCGATAAGGATGGCATTGGTAAAAATACATGCTCACTGGCAGTGATGCACATGAACGAAAGATCATTGGTAGCGTCTCTTCCCTGAACTGTCTGTCCACCAACGATCAGGTTCTGGAATAAGGAATATCCCGCAAAACCTTCTGCACTTGCTGCATCACGACATTTATTCAGATCATTTAATTTTACCCAGATACAGTCGATCAGTTCCTGTGCGTACTCACGGGTGAGACTGCCTTCTTTTAAATCCTTCTCGTAATAAGGATACATATACTGGTCAAAACGTCCCGGTGAAATAGAATGTCCACTGGATTCAATCTGTAATACCTGCTGGATGAACCAGAAGGACTGGCATGCTTCCTGGAAGCTTTCAGCAGGGAATTCCGGTACATTTTTACATACTCTTGCAATTGTCAGGAGCTCCTGTCTTCTTGCTGCATCTGTTTCTTTCTCTGCCATCTCTTCTGCTATTTTCGCATAACGGTTTGCATAAGTGATGACTGCATCACAGGAAATCAGGATGGATTCTAAGAAACACATCTTGGTAGAATAATCCGCATCTCCAAAATGGCAGTTCTCCATCTCTTTTCTGACTTTTTCTTTTACACCATTCAGACCGATCACCAATACGGTTTCATACTGAACTGTTACATGTCCTACACCATTATAAAAATAGTTGCCCGGTGTAAAAAAATTATGTTTCATGGCACGGAGTGTCTCCGGTGCCATATAGGAAGTTGCCAGCTCACTAGTTGTTTTTCCTTTCCAGTAAGCATCTGCAGCCAATAACCTCTTTTTTGTTTCCTCTGAAATATAGAATGGATCAGCACTTCTTGTTTCGACTGTTTCGAATTCTGCCTCTAACCATTCATATGAAAATTCCGGATATGTCTGGCATCCTCTCGGTGCGATTGTTGTACTTCCGACAATTAATTCTTCTGGTCTGATAATGATCGGAAGATTCTTTAAAATATGTTCAAAAGCACGTGCTTTGCGCATCACTACCGGCTGACCTTCCGTAGCCTTAAAAGATTCTGTGATCAGTTCCGCTCTTGCCGCTTCAATCTCAGGCATCTTTGCATACAGATGATCTACAAGTCTTTTTATACGATCCGACTTCGCAATTGGAGTACTATCATAATTTCCCATCCCGCTGACATTCCTTTCCTTTTGTTCCTGCTATATCAATTGCCTTCTCACTCTTTGTATTGATCTCTAATTCGCCTCACCTGTTTCTTTCGGATAGATGCACTGAATTCCATTCTCTTCAAATGCCTGCATCCATCTTTCATCCGGCTTCTTATCGGTTACGACTACATCCAGTCCGGAAAGTGGGCAAATATTGTAAAAACCTACTGTATCGAATTTTGACGAATCTACTGTCAGGTATACTTTCTTAGCAGACTTGATCATGCTCTGTTTAATACACCCTGTTTCATCATTGCCTTCTGTAACCCCTTTTTGGATATCCAGCCCTTTGCAGGAGAAAAACACTTTATCTGCATTATACTGCTCAATGCTGTCGGCCGCCTTTACTCCCAGAAATGACATAGAGTCTCCTTTTAACATACCTCCGGTCGAGATAATATCCCATTCTGAAATATCCGATAATTCCAGTAAATTCTCAATAGAATTGGTAATGACTGTAAGCTTCTTTTTGTTCTTAATATTCTTTGCAATAAAAACTGCTGTAGTCGATGCATCCAGAAAAATATGCTCCCCATCCTGTATCTCCTGACTGATCAGATCAGCAATCTTTTGTTTTCCGATTGAATTGGATTTCCATCTGACATTAAACGGAAGATCTATACTGCCAATCTCATTAATGACAGCACCACCATAACTCTTTATTACATGTCCGTCTTCTGCCAGCTTCTCTAAATCTCTTCGGATGGTCTCTTCTGAAACCCGGAACTGCCTGCTCAATTCACTTACAATTACCTTTTTATCCTTGTGGACCTGTTCCAGAATCTGTTTTCGTCTTTCCACTGCAAGCATAAACTAAACCTCTTTTTTCTGAATTACATGATGTATTTCATAAGTTTGTCAGAAGGACGCGGAATAACAGAACTGTCAAGGAACATTCCTCTGTCACCTGCTTCTGTTTTTGCGTGATCAATCGCTGCCTGTACAGCAGATACGCTTCCTGTAAGAGTCATATAACTCTTTCCGCACATTCCTTTTGCCAATCGTAACTCGATCAGATCGACAATTGCTGTCTTAGCTGCCAGATCTGCTGCCACGATAAGTGCTGCCACATCATATGTCTCTAAAATACCCAAAGCTTCTATTTTCTCCGGCTGTGCTGTACCGTAAATAGCAGGGAAAATAGATTCATGTGGATTTCCTAATACAAAGGTATCCATAACTTTATTAGAATATTTACCTGCTGCCACATCCACAGATGCACGGACTGCACTTAATTCACCTGCAACTAAGATCACAAATTTACCCGGACAGGTTACTTCAGCCTGTAAAATTTCTACATCCGCAGCTTTTGCCATTTCATCAGCTGCTTTAAACCCAGTAGATACTGTTGTGCATTCTACCATACCAATTGCTCTGGCCATAATTCTTTTCCTCTCTTTTTATGGATCTTACTTTCCTTTTACTACTACTTCTCTGTCGGTCACTTTCTGAACTACTCCATCGATAGAGCAATGGATCGCAACGCTTAATCCGTCTTTCGGTTCTCCGATCAACTGTCCTTTTGCTACCTGGTCTCCGACACTTACGACCGGTGTTGCAGGTGCTCCGATATGCTGGCTCATCGGGATCTTAACCAGTTTAGTAACCGGTGTCGTATCTTCAAACGGTGCCGGCTTATCATATCTTGCCAAATCTAATCTTGCTGCCAGTCTGTGAACTGGTAACTTTCTTAATTCCCTGTCTTCTAATACCGGTGCCGGTTCAACTTTTTCCTCTCAGACCGCCTTTGAATTGCTGTATAATGGACTTTGGTGACAATCCCTGCGGACAGGCATATTTTTCACAGATTCCACATCCGCTGCAATATGCTGCATTGATAAACACACTCAGATCACTCAGATCATGATTTGCCACCGCTCTCATGACCTTATGAGGCTCGATCGGGTGTCCTAACGCATGTCTTGAACACATATCTGTACAGGTTCTGCACTGACAGCAGGAAGAAGATGCTCTTCTCTTCTCAATGTCAAGATTCTTTTCCATTCTCACAACAACATGATGGTCTTTCGGTAATATAATGATCGCATTTGTTGTCTTGGTAATAACTGTATTCTCTGTTCCAAGACGTCCCATCATCGGACCACCCATCACATAGGCCGGATCCTCAACTGTTATTTTTCCCGCAAGAGAAATCGCTTCTTTTACGGTTGTTCCTAATGGAACACGCACTGTCAGTGGATGATCGATCTCACCGACAATGGATACTAATTTATTTGTTACCGGTATATTAAGATGTACTGCCCTGTACAGGTTGTACATGGTTTCCACGTTATACACCACAACGTTTTCATCTATTGGAAGTCCGCCCGGTTTGATCACCCGTCCGGTGGCTTCATAAATTAAAACTACTTCATCTCCCATTGGATATGCCGCCTTAAGCGCACAGATCCTGACATTAGGGAAGTCTCCGATTACTTCCTCAATTGCTTTGATTGTAGTTACATATTCACTTTTAATTCCAATTACTGCTTCTTTTGCTCCAAAGCTTTCTCTTACTTCATCCAGCATCTGAATGATCTCTTCTGTATGAGTAGCCAGCAACTGTCTGTGAAGCTTTAATAATGGTTCACATTCTACACAGTTTAAAATGACTGTGTCTGCCTTTTCTGTCATCTTCGCATAAGCTGGGAAACCGGCACCGCCGGCTCCCACTATGCCATTATTTCTTGCAATATTTTTCAGTTCATCGATCAGCATATTTATTTACTCCAATCCTGTCCTTCATCAATGATTCCAACAATAGCTGCATCTATTGGTGCATCTGCCATATCACAGCCAATTCTGGCTGCACTGCCCTGTGCGACCAATACGTATTCTCCTATTCCGGCGCCAATGATATCTATTGCAACCAGGCGACTGCCGGTGTTTCTCATGCTTTCAACCGGTTCAACAATCATAAACTTGTTGCCAACTAATTTTTCACTTTTTCTCGTAGAAAACAAGCTTCCCACAACTTTTCCAATTATCATAATAACTCTCCATCGAATTTATGAATTGAAAGCCGGTCTCTGCCTAAAAAAACACAGTCCGAACTCTCTTAAAATATGATTGTCGCTAAATCGTCCTGTTTTACCTGAGAAGCATTCGCCTCATCCGTATCGATATGCATCTCTGTTGTAAAAGACTCGTCTACACGAATCTTTACCTGATCTAATACTACACCTCTCTCATTGCCCACACGTACAGATACAAAATCATTATCTTTTAATCCTGCGGCTGCAGCGTCTGCCGGACACATATGAATGTGTCTTGCTGCTACAATACAGCCTTCATCAAGGTAGATAACTCCTTTTGGACCTACTAAAGCGATCGGTGCAGATCCGGCTGTATCGCCAGACTGTCTGACCGGGGCTTTAATTCCTAATGTACGAGCATCTGTTGCAGAAATTTCTACCTGGGATTTACTTCTTACAGGTCCTAAGATACGAACATTTTCAATTGCTCTTAATTTTAATCCAACAATTGTACACTGCTCGTTGGATGCAAACTGTCCACCCATTAATTCTTTTTTCTTTGTAAGCTGATATCCCTTACCAAATAACTTTTCTACATCTTCCTGGGTCAAATGGATGTGTCTTGCAGAGATTCCTACCGGTACTTTTACGACAGGTTTATTCGAATTAGTGCTTTCCATTGCCTGTAATACCATTCTGGTAATTTCTTCTACATTATTATAAGAATTCAAGATTCACACCATCCCTTATGTAATAGTCACACAGTCAGAGCTGCCTCTAACTGTGTGCATATGAAATGTTACTTATTTAACTGTTGGTAAAATCATCTCTACATCGCCGTGTGGTCTTGGGATTACGTGTGTAGCTACTAATTCGCCTAATGTACCTGCACTGCTTGCTCCGGCTTCTACTGCAGATTTAACAGCTCCTACGTCTCCACGTACCATAACTGTTACTAATCCGGATCCGATCTTCTCTGTTCCCACTAATGTTACGTTTGCTGCTTTGCACATTGCATCTGCTGCTTCAATTGCTGCTACTAAACCTCTGGTTTCAATCATTCCTAATGCTTCTAATGCCATAATTATTTCCTCCTATTTTATCTTTTTATTTGTCTTCAGGTACAAAATCCGGTGGATCCTGCCCGAGCATTTTAGGATCGGACGAAGGTTCCGGTTTTCCTTTAAAACGGCTGGCTGATAATTCAACCATTTTCACAATTTCAGGATGTGGATTTGGAAGTATTCCAACAGATACCGGCTTCTTGATCGCATTTGTGCTTGCTGCCTCTATCGACTGTCTGACTGCTTCCACTTTACCTTCAATCACCAATGTAACCAATCTGCCACCCAGCTTGCGCTCCCAGGTTGCCAGCGATACATCTGCCGCTTTACACATGATGTCAAGTGCATCTGTTGCAGCTACAACACCCGTGATCTCCATGAATCCATATGCATTACCCATGTCGATTCTCCTTTAATCTGTCCGGCAGTTCTCATCTGACGGACAGCACGTTCTTATTTCTTAGCCTTTGAATTTTGGAAGGATTTTTTCAACATCGCTGTGTGGTCTTGGGATTACATGTGTAGCTACTAATTCGCCAAGTTTGCTTGCTGCTGATGTTCCAGCTTCTACAGCTGCTTTAACAGCTCCTACGTCTCCACGTACCATAACTGTTACTAATCCGGATCCGATTTTCTCTGTTCCTACAAGTGTAACCTCTGCTGCTTTTGTCATTGCATCTGCTGCTTCGATTGCTGCTGTAAGTCCTCTTGTTTCAATCATTCCTAATGCTTCCTGTGCCATTATAATAATCCTCCTTAAGATTTCTATCTTGTAATTATGTTATATGATTTTTTAGTTTTTATCAAGTGCGCTGACCGTCAACATTTTCTCTGTGTCCGCTGTAGGTCTTGGAATAATATATTTGGATACAATACCTGTATGAGCCGCTGCGACTGCCTCTGCTGCCCGCATTGCCTCCTCCACATCAGCGATACTGCCTCTGAATTTGATAGTGACCAAAAGTGGTACCGGTAAAGCATCTGCATTTGCCGGTTTGTTCTTGTCAAATACCTGAAGGTGTACATTTGCTGCCTTACATCCTGCATCTGCTGCAAGGAAAGCACAAACAAGCCCAAATACCTCTAACAAACCTACCGCTTCCTGATTGTCACGTGTTGTCAGATTTTCCATGATCTATCCTTTCCGAATACCCTATTTATTGACAACCGCAATTTTAAGTCCAGTCATTTCCAGGTTCTTCTTTAATGCTTCGTTAATTTCTTCTAATGGATATTTGTCAGTAATTAAGTCTGCCATTGGAAGTCCGATGCCTTTTGCTCTCTTTAAGAAATCGAATGTAGTTGCATAATCTCTTAAAGTGTATACCCAGGATCCTACTAATGTGATCTCTTTTGAACATAAGTCAAAATGTGGATTAATCTGTGCATCACCACCGTTGATGAAGAATCCCAATTCACAAAGTCCTCCACCATTGCGGATGAATTTGTAAATGTTAGCGTGTGCTTTTGGATTTCCTGTACACTGGAATGCAAAATCTGCCAGATGTCCGTCAAAGGAATCTTCTACTGCTTTTGTCAGCTCTTCAATTCCTTTATGTTCCATAAAGTTGACTGTCTTTGTTGCTCCCATTCTTAAAGCAAAATCAAGTCTTGCCTGGTTGCCATCTACTGCTGTAATGTTTTCAATACCCATTGTACGGAGAACTGCGATACAGATCAAACCGATCGGTCCGCATCCCTGAACAACTACGCGGCTGTTAAAACGAAGGATTCCGGTTGTCTTTGCTCTTTCTACTGCATGAACTAATACAGCACAAGGCTCGATCAGGATTCTGGAATCTAAGTCTAAATCACTTACATTAAATACTGTAGATCCACCACGTACTAAAATGTAATCAGAGAACCAGCCGTTCAAATGAATATCATCATCCGGAAGTAATCCGTAAACGTCGGCTCCTCCTACGTTCTGTTTGTTCAGATCGAACATTGTAATATCCGGGTTATCTTTGAAGATCATACAGGTAACAACTTTATCACCAAGGTGAAGATCTTTTCCTGCTGAGTCTTTCTTAACATTTTTACCCATTTTAACGATCTCGCCGGTTCCTTCATGTCCTAATGCAACCGGGATCAGGCTGAATGGATCTCTTTTAAATTCGTGTGCGTCTGTACCACAAACACCACAACCTTCTACTTTAACAAGGATATCATCATCCCCTACTTCCGGCATAGGAAATTCTTTAATCTCAAATTTCTCTAATTCCGTAAGCATAGCTACATGTGCGGTAGAAGGAATTCCGGTTCCGGATGCCTTAGCTGCCGGTGCTGCACCTGCAGTACTTCCAGACATCTGATCCAGGATCTGTCTTACGATTAATTCAACATCCTGCTCTTTTACTGCCATTTTTATTCTCTCCTTCTCTTATCTGATGCAAAGGCTGTCTGACATTGTACAACGTCTGCTCTTTGTAAAGCTGTGTGCAGCTGTTAAACCTTCTCCGGTTCTGGAAGCAATTGTAAATGTACAATAGCCTTCTCCACCGAATCCTAATGCTGCATAGCTTGGTCCGTTTTTAACTAAGATAGCTGTATCCAATGCTCTTGCATAAGTAGTGATGTGATCCACATTCTTGGAATGGATATGAGCTGAATGACGGTTGCCATGCTCTAACCATACTGCTGTTTCCACACCTTCTTCGAAGGATTTCACACGAACCATGCCTAAGATAGGCATCATTAATTCTTCTGCAATCAATGGATGCTCTTTCTGTCCTTCAAATACGATACAACGGATTTCCGGTCCTACATTTACACCTACCATAGCTAAAAGTGTCTGTGCACTTCTACCAACACATTTTCTGTTTAATGCTCCCTTTGGTGTAAATACTGTCTGGACTAATTTATCCTGGATTTCTTTGCTTGCCAGATAGCAACCGTTTTCAGAGATCATGTAGTTCATTAATTCATCTGCAACGCTGTCTACTGCAACGATCTCTTTCTCTGCGATACAAGGAAGGTTGTTATCAAAAGTACATCCGTTCACGATGTCCTGTGCTGCCTTTCTGATATCTGCTGTTTCATCTACCAATACAGGCGGGATTGCTCTCTTTCCTGAAGAAAGTACTGCTGTTACTACTCCAGGTCCACCTGTTGCTACTAATAAATGAATCGATGGATGTTTCATCATAATCGCACTTGTATCAAGTGTCGGAGCTTCCACTGTAACTGCGATATTATCAGGACCGCCGGCTTCAATAGATGCCTCGTTGATCATGTTGATCGTATAAATTGTTGTTTTCTTTGCATTTGGATGTGGGTTAAATACAACTGTATTTCCACCTGCAAGCATTCCGATACAGTTGCAGATAACTGTTTCAGATGGGTTTGTTGCCGGTGTAATGGCTCCGATCACTCCGAAAGGTCCCATTTCTACTAATGTAAGTCCCCTATCACCTGACCATGCAATTGTGCTGATATCTTCTGTACCAGGCACTTTATCTGCGGTAAGATGATGTTTAAGGATCTTATCCCCCACATTACCCATTCCTGTTTCGTTAACACCCATGTTTGCTAAAATTTCTGCATTTTCATGTGTTTTTTTACGGATCAGGGAAATGATCTGTTCTCTCTGATCCAAGGTCATGGTGCAAACTTTCTTCTGTGCTTCGATAGAAGCATTGATTGCATCATTCATATCCTTAAACACACCATGCATACCGGATACGCTTCCGGAAATCTGCATATTTGCCATGACTTTCTGTACGATGTCATGTACCATGCGTTCATCTACAGACACTTTATTACCTCCTTCAATGCGGATGCCCCATAGGCTGCCAGGTCTGAATCCTCCTGCGCACTGCCGCCAGAGACCCCAAGGGCACCGATCATGGTCTTACCGACCATTAGCGGTTCTCCGCCTCCTAAAATCATTACTTTGCCATTATTGCTAAACTGTAATCCATACAGATCCTGTCCCGGCTGGCAAAGTCTGGACAATTTTGCCGTCGACATCTGAAATGCTGTAGAAGTATAAGTTTTATTCACTGCAACATCGAAGCTGCCATGATAAGCACCATCCATGCAATGAACAGCGATAGGTCTTCCTGAAGCATCCGATACAGCAACAACGACAGCAAGTCCCATTTCTGCTGCTTTTTCTTCTACAGTCTCTATTAACTTCACTGCCAGTTTTAAAGACATAACCTCTTTTACGATGGCGTCGCCGACAATATTGTTAATTATTTTTTCCAGATTATTTTCATTCATATTATTTTAAAGATTCTAATACTTTTTTCGTAATAGCTGCTACTAATTCCTTGTTATCATCAACCTGTGCAGAAGAGCTGCATCCGCCACCACAGTTATGGCAGTTTTCTTTTCCTTTGTTCTGGCAAAGGTTTGCAGGATGACGTCCCGGAAGTCCCATTTTTCTTCTGATCTCATATAATTTAGCGATCTGTTCTTTATCGAATTCTTTTGGTCCGCCAAGCTGTTTTGCTTTGTATAATAACTCAGCATAGAACTCAACAGATTCCATCTTCATATATGCAGCCATAAGGTCTGTAGACCATGTCAATGCACCGTGGCTCTCTAACAATACAGCATCAAAGTGCTCTAAGTATGGCTCAACTGCATCCGGAATCTCCATTGTAGAAGGTGTTCCATAAGGTGCGATTGGAACACATCCTAATGCGATAACTGCTTCCGGCATGATCGGCTGTGTTAAAGGAATACCAGCAATTGCAAAGCTTGTTGCAAATGTTGGATGTGCATGAACTACAGCTCCTACGTCAGGTCTCTTTGCATATACTCTCATATGCATCTTGATCTCAGATGATGGCTTGAATCCTTTGTTTGCCTGGATCACATTACCCTGTGCATCTACTTTGCAGATGTACTCCGGTGTCATAAATCCTTTGGAAACGCCTGTTGGTGTGCATAAGAATTCATTGTCGTTCAGTTTTACAGAGATATTACCATCGTTTGCTGCAACCATGTTACGGTCATAAATTCTCTTTCCTACATCACACATCATTTTTTTGATTTCGTATTCGTTCAGTGCCATTTTTTGTTCTCCTTTTTGGTTTTTATTTATTTGATTATTTTATATCAGGATATAAAATAACAGTTCGGATTTAATTGGTCCCTTCTTCCCAGGGCATTACCTCGCCCGGTTCCCGGAGGTATTCCAAAATATCAGAAACTCCTTCACCGGTCTTGGAGTTCACATAGAAAATTGTCTTACAGCCGGCATTCTGTAACCATCTGGTCGCAAGTTCGGTATCTGCATCTTCTTTATCGATCTTGGTCACGATTCCTATCACATCCCGGTTCACCATGCAGGTGATATTCGGCGGATATAAGGAAAACGGTTCTGTCGATGATGCCAGAAGTCCTACCACATCAGCTTCGTAAGAATATAACGCCAATGCTCTTCCAAGTTTTCCTGTCTGCAGATATTCCCCCGGTGTGTCTATGATCACGTCATAATGATTAATGTACTGTGTCTTCTTATATGTAATCTTCTCACC
>OHLJ01001306.1_pt1 | contig 11149 bp, 8 predicted proteins | sample 1568991 | NCBI WGS metagenome assembly OHLJ01 (sample SAMEA3879601, study PRJEB24766) | human gut metagenome | biome: human-associated habitat; feature: feces | place: USA | collected 1985/1987
GGTTTGGCGTCAGTCCTGCGGCGATCAGCAAAACGATCAAAAAAGGACTTACTAAGCTGCGGCAGCTGCTGCTTGCGGCGCATCAGGCCGAAAAACAGCGGGAAGCGGAAGAACTGCTGATGTAGATAAGCTGGAATATGGATCATCAGGCGCTGGCCGGCAGGCTGTTATGGCACTGCCTGCCAGGGTGATCTGCCTGGGAAAATGCGTTTGCAGCCTGGACAGAGAAACCCGTAAGTGCGCCTGACCATATAAGCAAATCAGAGGCTGAGAATACTGCGAAGGATGTGCTGAAAAATGGAGAGACCTTATGAACAGATACGGCGGATGGTAAAACTGTTTGAATATAACAGACTGAAGCTGCGGTTTAGAAACGAAGATGAACGGGCCAGGTTTATTGATGGCTGGGCAGAACGCTTCTGCGAGACGGACGATGCCGAATGGAATATTGCGGTGACTATTATGACTGCCCGCCGCCGCGAACCGAACTTCTATAATATGGAAAAAGCCCTGCGCGAAGCGCAGGGCATAAGGAGGGAGCGAGTATTTGATAAAGAGCGGAAAGAAATGCAAAATGGGGAAGTAAGCAGCTGGGAAGAAAAAGGGCATGACAAAAACGATAAGGTGGAAAACGAAAATAACGCTCTCAATACAGCGGACAGTGCACAAAAAAGAGCCTTGCATATGCAAGGCTCATATAATTTGAAAGCTACCCCGAAAACACCCGAAGAAATAGCGCAGGAAGCACTGCTGAGGTATGAGAGGAGGGGGAGAGGTTAAATAAAAATGTTTGAGATACAGCTCCATGATGCTATAATTAATTATCGCTTATATTAAGCGTGAGTTTAAAAGGGGTGAATTTATTTATGAATGAAAATAAAAATACTCAAGGGTTATATCAGACCTTATGGAATTCAGCAGATATTTTACGGTCCAAGATGGATGCTTCGGAATATAAAAGTTATTTACTTGGATTGGTGTTTTATAAGTATTTATCCGATAAAATGTTATATTATGCGGCTGATGTTTTAGAAGAGCCAACAAATGATGTAAAGAAAGCGTACCAAATTTATGATAAAGCGTATAACGATAATGATTTACATGATGATCTTTTAGCAAATATAAAAGACGAGTTTTTTTATTGTATTGAGCCAAATCTTACATTTACTAAAATGGTGGAAAGTATTTTTGATGGAACATTTCAACTTGAAAACCTTGCTCAAGCATTTAGAGATATTGAAGCCTCAAGTGAGATATATGAAAACTTGTTTGAGGATGTAGACCTGTACTCTAAAAAATTAGGGAATACACCCCAAAAAGCAAACCAAACGATTAGTGAAGTGATGAAACAATTAAATCAGCTGGATTTAGCTGGTTATACTGGCGATATGCTCGGTGACGCCTATGAATATTTGATTGGACAATTTGCATCAGACTCGGGTAAAAAAGCAGGGGAATTTTATACTCCACAGCCAGTTGCGAAGTTAATGACACAGATTGTCTTACATGGAAGAGAAAATAAAAAAGGTTTTACTGTATATGATGCGACAATGGGGTCTGGTTCTTTGTTGCTCAATGCTCGGAAGTATTCAAATGAGCCTGATACAATAGCTTATTTTGGGCAAGAGCTTAATACTTCAACTTACAACTTAGCACGAATGAATATGATTCTTCATAGCGTGTCGATAGAGAATCAGCACTTGCATAATGCTGATACCTTAGATCAAGATTGGCCTACAGAAGAACCGACAAATTTTGATGCAGTATTAATGAATCCTCCGTATTCGGCAAAATGGAGTGCGGATAAGGGCTTTTTGCAAGATCCTCGGTTTTCTAATTATGGTGTATTAGCTCCAAAGTCAAAGGCTGATTTTGCTTTTCTTCTGCATGGTTTTTATCATTTAAAAGATGACGGTATTATGGCAATCGTCTTACCTCATGGTGTTTTGTTTAGAGGCAATGCAGAAGGTAAAATACGTAAATCGTTGTTGGAGTCTGGATGTATTTATGCGGTTATCGGTTTGCCTGCAAATATTTTTTATAATACAGGCATTCCAACAACTATTATGGTATTAAAAAAATCTCGATCAACTAAGGATGTACTTTTTATTGATGCATCAAAATGTTTTACAAAAGGCAAGAATCAAAATTTAATGACGGATGATCATATTCAGAAAATTGTTGATGCATATATAAAAAGAGAAAATGTGGACAAGTTTACGCATATTGCTGATTTTGCAGAAATTGAAGAAAATGATTTCAACCTTAACATACCGCGTTATGTAGATACATTCGAAGAAGAAGAACCAATTGATATTGTTGAGTTAAGCAAAGAAATGAAAAATATTGATGCAGAAATTAAAAAAGCTGAAAGGGAACTTTTGGCAATGATTGGCCAGTTAGCGGTTACTGAAGAATCAAAAGATATCATTGAAGCTGCTATGGAGGTATTCCGTCATGAACACTAAAAGGGCACCAAAGGTGCGTTTTAAGGGTTTCACTGACGCTTGGGAACAACGTAAGTTGGGAGAACTGGTCGATGTTTGTAGTGGTAGAGATTACAAACATCTATCAGAAGGCGATATTCCTGTCTATGGAACGGGCGGTTATATGCTTAGTGTAAGTGAAGCCCTATCCTATGACAAAGATGCAATTGGAATTGGAAGAAAAGGCACAATTGATAAGCCTTATATCTTGAATGCCCCATTTTGGACGGTAGATACGTTGTTTTACGCCATTCCGAAGGAAAAAGTTGACTTGAATTTTGCATTTGATATATTCCAAAATATCAACTGGAAAAAGAAAGATGAGTCAACCGGTGTTCCAAGTTTGTCAAGAACAGCCATAAACGAAATTCATATTCTCGTTCCTCAATATGATGAGCAGCAAGTACTTGGACAACTATTTTATGGTATTGACCGTCTTATCGCCCTTCATCAGCGAAAATTAGACAAAATGAAGGAGTTGAAAAAAGCTTTTTTAAATTTGATTTTTAGTCAGAAGTTGCGATTTCGTGGTTTTACTGAAAGTTGGGAACTGCGTAAGTTAAAAGATATAACATATCCCGCAGGTGAAAAGAATCGAGAAAACTTACCGTTGGATAGTTATTCTATCACGAATGAGCACGGATTTATCCCACAAGATGAGAGATTTGAAAATGGTGGTACTATGCGTGAAACAGATAAAAAAATGTATTATATTGTTTCTCCACACTCATTTGCATACAACCCGGCCAGAATAAATATAGGATCTATCGGGTATCAGAATACCGATAAAAATGTTATAGTTAGCTCACTTTACGAAGTTTTTAAGACCTCAGATGATGTTGATGATAGACTTCTTTGGTACTGGTTCAAATCGTCATATTTCCAAAAACTTATAGAGCAATTTCAGGAAGGTGGGGTACGACTTTACTTCTATTATGATAAACTTTGTATGGGGACTTTATCATTACCAAGCTTTGAAGAGCAACATAAGATTGGGAAGTATTTAGATACTTATGACAACCTTATAACCCTTCGTCAAGAAAAAATAAATCAACTGACAAAACTTAAAACAACTTTCCTAAAAAATATGTTCCTATAAAATAAAAGGCGCAAATGCGCCTTTTATTTTATCTTAATACAAACCGGATAAGTAATTTATAATTTTATTGTTATCCTTGTTTTCTAGTTCCTGAATTATATGTAAATATGTATGCTGTGTAGTTGTTATATTTGCATGTCCAAGTCGCCTGGCTACGCTGGCAATAGATACTCCAGCATATAACAACAAAGAGGCATGGGTATGCCTCAAACCATGCACGGATATTATTGGTATACTCACATCAGCACAATAGCTTTCAAGCTTATCATTTATAGTTGAATTAAAGATTCTCCCTCGAACGAAAATAGGCTCGTTTTGAGGGAGGTTTTTTATAAGCGTAGCAAATTGCATAGCTGTTCGCCAGTCCATCTGTATCTTCCTTATCGAAGATTTGTTTTTTGTAGGTTGAAATCCTCCTATTGGTGATTTGTAATTCCATGTTTTGGATATATTTAGGATTTGATTTGAAAAATCAAAATCCTCTGGAGTAATTGCTAATGACTCAGAAAAACGAAGTCCAGTTTTAGCGATTAACATAATCAGCCAATCAAAGTTAATTTCTTCATTTAATTCTAATCGTGCTATTAACTTTTGTAGTTCACATTGATTAAGATATTTCGTTTTTTTTGACGAAGCTTCTTTACCTTTTATTACGACTTTGCGTGTTGGATCACGATTTAATAGCCCATCGTCAATTGCATCTAGTATGGCTCCTTTAAGTTGATGATGGAAATCCATTGTAGTTTGTCGTTCGTGTGTTTCAGCAAAATCGTTCAATATTTTTTGATATTCTTTACGATCCAGTGCCAAAAGTTTGGTTTTAGGTGCTAAATGTTGCAAATGTTTCAGCGTCATCAAGTATTTTCGCATTGTTACATCACGAACTGCTCCTTTTTTGTAAAGAAATATCCATTGTTTAAAATATTCATGTAATAATATTGAAGATTGACCTTTTTTCATAATAAATACCTCCTAAATTTTTATTTTCAGTCAACCTCTTAATTATCAATGTATTAAATATTTTAAATCAACATATTTTTTAAAAGTATTTTCTTCATTTCTTTTGAGCTATCAATTTTCTTTTGATAAAGGGTGATAAGGCGGTCGAGGGTGCGGAAGAAGTTGCCAATTTGGGATTGTTCTTCTACGTCCTTTGGAACAGAAAAATCAAAAGCATCAATATCTTTGGCCGATACATTTGGTTGTGCACCTGCAACCAAAACATCTCGAAGTTGCTCTAAAAATTTTTCAGACCGAACAATAGTGGCAACAAAAGAATAATTGCAAGTTGCAGTTTTTGAAAACAGCCCCACACGCTGATTTTGATAGTATTTACAGGATTTTTCTGAACTTAAGATAGATACTTTTCCGGTTGTTGCACCCGACATAGCTAACACTATATCACCGTTTTCCAGCATAAATATTTCATCATCTTTTAACTCATTGTGAAATACAAATTCACCACCCACACTACCGTCAGATAAGATGTTAGAAATGCGAACTATTGGAATGCCTTCGTTAGCATATTGATTGCTTTGAAAAGCATACCCACCACGTAAAGGAGCGACTTCCTCCAACTTACGCAGTTCCCAACTGTCAGTAAATCCATAAAAACGCAACTTCTGACTAAAAATCAAATTCAAAAAAGCTTTTTTCAACTCCTTCATTTTGTCTAATTTTCGCTGATGAAGGGTGATAAGGTTATCTATAGAACGAAAATATCTGCCGATTAGGGCTTGCTCGTCTATAGAAGTTGGTACAAAGAATAAAGTTTTTGACACCAAATTCCAGTCCGCACGAGGCATTTTTGTTCCGATTGACTGATTGGCAACATCGTCGAATTGTTGTCCCTGAATAAGTCTAAAGAGGAAACTGCTATCCGCATCTTTAGGCTGTAAAACCCAGAAATCACCTACCGCAAGCCCAGAAAATGAAGGCAAAAACCAATTATGAAGATATGGTCTTAGCTTTCCATAGAGTATATCTCCCTGATTGAAAACAATCCCCGGTTTGCTAATTCCTTTCAATTTAACATCCTTGTTCAACAGTCCAATACCTGAAATTATATCTTCGTATTCAACTCGAGGAAGTGTAGGGTCAGCACTTATAGATGATGCTCGTGCAGCTATACTTTCAAACTTACGCAGTTCCCAAGCGATAAAATATAGATATGACTATATATAATTCAATGTGTTATAATTTATTAAATGGACAAAAGGGGCGTTGTGGAATGGGCGTTAAATTCACATCTGAGTCAGAAATGGAAAGAAGTTTGATAAATGAGTTGGTTTCAGGAGTTTCCCAGTGGACTTATAGGGCAGACTTAAAAAGTGAAGCGGACTTGTGGAACAATTTTAAAAATAAACTTGAAAACAATAATGCAAATGTCTTAAAAGAAATCCCTTTAACGGAACAGGAATTTCAGCAGGTAAAAACACAGCTTACATTTCCAACTTTCGTGGATGCTGCAAAATGGCTTGCTGGTGAGAATGGTATAGCAAAAGTACAGGTGCAGCGCGAGGATGCATCGCTGGGTACAATTAGACTGTCTGTATTATGGAGAGAAGATATTGCTGGCGGGCATTCTAGTTATGAAGTTGTTAGCCAAGTTAAAATCATGAAAAACGACGAAATGGATCGGAATCGTCGTTTTGATGTATCCCTACTTATCAATGGATTGCCTATGATACAGATAGAGCTTAAAAACAGGGCGCATTCTTATATGGATGCATTCCGTCAAGTGCAAAAATATATGCAACAAGGTAAGTATACAGGTATTTTTTCGTGCTTACAGATGTTCGTTGTGTCTAATGGGACTGATACGAGATATATTGCATCGGCGGTTTGCGGAAAACTTAAAGAGCAATTTTTATCTACTTGGGTAGATAAAAATAATAAGGCAGTCAATAATTATTTGGATTTTACAGAACACGTGCTTTCTATACCTCAAGCGCATAAGATGGTGACTCAATATACTGTTATTGACAGTAAGAAAAAAGCATTGATTTTGTTGCGTCCATACCAAATTCACGCTATCGAGGCGATTAAGGATGCGAGCAAGAGGCAGGAGTCTGGCTATGTTTGGCATACAACAGGGTCTGGTAAAACTTTAACAAGTTATAAAGTAGCACGTAATTTATTGCAAATTCCTTCCCTGGATAAAACTATATTTATTGTGGATCGCATAGATTTGGATCAACAGACGACATCGAGTTTTATTAGTTATGCTGAGCACGATGTAATTGAGATAGATGAAACAGACAATGTTACTGATCTGATAAAAAAGTTGCTTTCTGCTGATAGAACAGTTATTGTAACAACAATTCAAAAATTGAATTATGTTATGCGTCGTTTTGAAGGACAGGAAGAAACTCCTAAATTTAAAAAGATGAGAAATCTTCGTTTAGCGTTTGTAGTTGATGAATGCCATAGAGCGATATCTCCTTTGAAGCAACGTGAAATTCAAAAGTTTTTTATTCGCTCTTTATGGTATGGGTTCACTGGGACTCCGATTTTTAAGGAGAATGCAAAAAAAGAAATAGGAAACCTTGCAAGAACAACGGAAGAGCAATATGGTAAGAGAGTCCATGAGTATACTGTTAAAGAAGCCATTCATGATAAGGCAGTATTAGGGTTTCAGGTAGAGTATAAAACTACAATATCAGAGGATGAGCTAAATGAGCTTGTTAGAGTAAGAAGACCTGGTGTAAATCCAGATAGTATGGAACGTCAAGATAAAGAAATGGTTTTGCGCAAGGAAGATTTTGAAAAAGCAGATCATATGCTAGAGGTATTGAATTCAATTGTAAATAAATCAAAAATCAAGTTTGGTTTGGATTTAGGAGTAGGAAAAACATATACAGCTTTATTAACAACTAGTTCAATTGCTAAGGCACAGAGATATTATCTACTTTTGAAAGAAATTAAAGAAGGAAAATCTAAAATTCAGATTTCTGAAAATGTTAAGAAGTCTGTTCCAGATTTTCCCAAATTTGCTATTACATATTCAGTGAGTGAAAATGAAGATGAAAGCGTAGTAAATCAGGAGAAAATGAACGAGGCCATTGATGATTATAATAGACAGTTTGGAACAAGGTTTTCTCTTGAAACAATCAAAGCCTATAATGCAGATATAAATGAGAGACTTGCAAGAAAACAGGAGAAATACCAGTATCGAAAAGAACAATTAGATATTGTTATTGTGGTAGATAGGTTGCTTACGGGGTTTGATGCTCCATGTTTATCGACACTATTTATTGATCGTGCCCCTATGCGTCCGCACGATTTAATTCAAGCTCTTTCGCGAACAAACCGGTTGTTTGATGCTAGGAAAAAGTATGGGCAAATTATAACTTATCAGACACCTGTTACTTTTAAAAAATGCATTGATAAGGCTTTGCAGCTTTATTCCAATGGAGGCGAAAATTATGTTCTAGCACCAGATTATTTTGAAGCCAGGAGGCGTTTTCAAGAAGCAGTAAAGGCGCTTTTGGATATAGCTCCAACTTCTGAAAGTGTAGATGCATTGACAGAATTGGAAGAGATGAAGAAGTTTGCCAAAGGTTATCAGCAATTTGATAAGACGCTTACTGCAATAAAGGTATACAGCGAGTTTGAAGAGGAAATGAAAGAAACTGATCCTGATTGTTCAATTCTGGCAGATATTGATTTAACTGTGCTAGAGGAGTATCAAGGGAAATATGAAAATTTACTTGAACGAATTAAAGCATTAACATCTGATTCAGATGGAGAAGACATTCTGGATATAGATATAGAATATGAGTTGGAAGCATTTACAACTGATGAAATTAATTACCAGTATATTTTAAGTCTTATCCAAGCTTATTTACCAAAACAAAATCAAGCATATCAAGCCCCAACAGCTAAAAATAATGAAGAAATTGAGCAATATTTAGAACAATTAGCACAACGAAATCAAAATCTTGCCTCAATGGTAAAAGAACTGTGGGTGGATGTTAAAGAGGAACCTGAAGCTTATGAGGGACAACAAATTGCGATTTTGCTTGAAAGAAAAATAGAAAGTTTTATTCAAAATCGTGTACAACAATATGCTGATAAATGGTGTATGGATGAGGCTACGTTAAGATTCTTAATTGATAATTATCGACCGCAAAGAGAAAAGCAGAATGGTGAGACTGAGTTGAAAAAATCGGGAGATTACGAGAAATATAAATCGAAAACAAAAGATCCAGTATCTAAATTACATTATTGGAAAGAGGCACGTGGAGATATTGTCAGTATGATAGTAAAAGAAATTCTGCCATTGCGAGAACGGTGACTTAAAATTTTGTAGAATAATAACGGCTATGTTAAAATTGCTAAGAAGAAAAAGAATTTATGCGTCTGTTAAATCTAAAATAGCCTACCATATATGGTAGGCTATTTTAGATAATTTATTATTAGATGATATTATAAAACAAAAAATAAACATTTGGTGGAGACGAAGAGGATCGAACTCTCGACCTTACGGATGCGAACCGTACGCTCTCCCAGCTGAGCTACGTCCCCACTGTATAAAATATCTTACTACTAGGCTTGTAAAACTGCAAGGAAAAGATTGGATGAATTTCAAATGTTGAAAAGTATAAAATAAAAGCTGAAATGATATTTTTTATTTCAGCTTTTATTTCTGTGAACGAACAAGAGAGAAACCAATTAAATTTTTTTCTATAATATTTGTATCATTGAGTTTGTAGATACCTGATAGGATTTCTTTATCAGTGAATTTCAATGCTTTTTCTTGAGACCACTGTTTAAACTTTATTAAAATTTGTTCGCTTGATAATGAAGAGGCTTCTTCTATTAAAAAACAAATTGTTGACAAGCATTCCAGTTCATGATCATCTTTTATCTGATTTACATATAAACAAGCTCGATTTATTGGAGATACGAGCTCTGCAAATTTATTATCTATATTTTCGCTTATAATTTTATTATATAGAATTTTTTTTGCTTCATGAGTATTTTTTGTCTTATGATAAAGTTGAAATTCTTTGATGTTCTTACTTATTATATCTATTGAATGATCATATGGTCCAAATTTGTATTTTTCGAAATGAAAATATTTTTTTTTAGAAAAAATATTGATAAAATAAGCAGCCTTTTGGAGTCTTAATTTGTTGAATTTAGTTAACTTAAGTTTAATTTCCATTAAGACAAGTGCAGATAAGCTAAGTTTTGGTTCTATAGTAGGCAATGCAGAATAGTTTTTGTAAGGTTCATAAATGAAAATATCTATATTAGATGATAGAGGAGTTAATTTTTTTTCAATAATAGATTTTACATCAGCCCAAATAAGTCCGCCATTACCACTTCCCAAAGGTGGAATAGCAATGCTTGATATTTTTAATTCTGCAATTAGAAGTATTAATTGATCAAGACCTTTTTCTATATAATTAATATGTGATTTTTCACGCCATTTATTTTTAGTAGGGAAATTGATGATTAATTTTTCTTTTTCTTTATAATAGTGAAGTGTGCCTATTTTTAGGTTGCCATTTTTACATGCATTGATATAGGATATATTATTTTCAGGAAACTGTAATTTGAATTGATAAGCTATACCTTTTCCCATATAACCTTCACAATTTACGGTGTTTACTAAAGCTTTCGCATCTGATTTTAATAAATCACCTGTTGTATAAGTAAGCATATTTTCACCTCCTGACTAATTTATTAATTACTGAAATTTAGTACGTTAATTTTTATGGGAACATAAAAGGATTTACTTGAATATCTACTGTTGGTGTGTAATTTAGGCAGTTTTGAAGCTTTTCCTTTGCTTTTTTATTATATACATATAAATAAGCAAAGTCTTTTACTGGGACTGTATTTAAGGTTATACATTCGGCCATACAAGCTTTTCTTATTTCAGCATTGTCGTAATCTCTAGTACTTTCTGCATCTAAAATATCCCAGCGAATCCTACTAATACCTTCTTTGTAAGGATATATTTCTGGTTGATCAATATCTAAAGGATGAGAGGGAATAATAAAGAAAGAATTACGCGAGATACATAAACTTCTGCGAATGGTAATAAGCACCATATTTTCTGAATGGTTTTCATGGCATACAGCAAAGTCAAAAGGATTTTTAGGATAAAAATGAAATAACACATATTGAGAGAGTGGATCTCCATAGTTTTCCCTTTTTGCTAGTATTTCTTGGTCTGCTATATCAACAAAATTTAAGTTTGAATTTTGTCTTAATTGGCATCTAGATAGTAAACCATGTTTAAAAATAGAAGGCATATTGTTTAAATGCGTGATATGATATAGCAATTTCCCTTCGCTCGGTTTAACCATGCTATTATCTCCTTCAAAATCGAATTGTCATATAAAATGGATTTAAACTTATTTTAACATATTGAAATAAAAGTTTCTAGGCCGTTATGTATACACGCGCGCTTATTGACAACTTTTGCCGCTGGTGCTACACTTTAAAGTAATTTCATAAGTATTTGATCGATGATGAGGATTAGTAGCTTTGCCAAGCGGACCTCAGCGAGCCGGTGACAGTGCAAGTCCGGCGTTTGGCGGCAGGG
>OHLJ01001307.1_pt1 | contig 11147 bp, 11 predicted proteins | sample 1568991 | NCBI WGS metagenome assembly OHLJ01 (sample SAMEA3879601, study PRJEB24766) | human gut metagenome | biome: human-associated habitat; feature: feces | place: USA | collected 1985/1987
CCCGAACTCGGCCAGGGTGGGATTCTCGAACAGGAGGGCGGCAGCGGTGCTCTCTACGGCCACCACAAAGAACTGCAGCAGGCTCAGGCGGACACCGTCCACCTGCGGGGCAAAGTAATCCACCGTCATAATCTGAAAGCTGAACAGCACGGCGCAGGAAAGCAGGATCCAATCGCTGGCTTCAATGCCGCCAAAGCCGTTTTTCATGCAGAGCAGATAGAGCCCGCCCACGGCGATGATCATGCTCAGCCAGAGCCGGGCACTGCCCCGCCGCCCCAGAAACAGCCCGAACACCGGCACCAGCACCACATACATGGCGGTCAGGAAACCGGCCTTGGCCGTGGAAGGGTTGAGCGTGATGCCGATCTGCTGGGCAGCGGAGGCCGCAAACAGCAGGGTGCCGCAGCAAAGCCCCGCCGTCAGCAGATGTCTGCGGTCGGCAGGGGCTTTGGGCCAGCCATAGGCTGCGCCGTGCCTGCGGTGGAGGGCATCAAAGGCGCGGACGGTGGGCAGCAGCACCAGCACCGCCAGCCAGCTGCGCCCGGCCAGAAAGGAATAAGCCCCCATGCCGGAGCCTGCGCTCTGGGCCACGAACGCCGTGCCCCAGATAAAGGCGCAGAGCATCAGCATGAGAGAGTGTTTTGTTTGTGTGTTCATCTTAGCCGATGCCCTCCACTTTCATCAGACCGTAGAGGTAGTAACGGCTGGAATCGTAGGAAATGGTAACGCGGTAGCTTGCGTTGGGGTCAAGGTTGTCGATGTCGCAGTGGTAGTTCTGGCCGTCGGCGGTGAAATAGAAGGTGGTGTTGTCCACATACTGCGCGCCGCCGTCCACCTTTTTCCAGAGGGAGACCTTGAACTTCTGGGCACCGCCGTCGGTGGTGCCGCAGCCGTAAATGCTCAGCAGGCCGCTGGGCACGGTGAAGTATTCGGTCTTGCGGCTCCAGATGCCGTTGAACACGATGTTCAGCGCCCCGTTGGCCCGGGCTGTGACGTATTTGGCCGTGGTATCGGCAATGCCATCGAGCATCAGCGGGTCAGAGCTGAGCACGGCCCACTGGGTGGTGTCGTCCTCCTGCACCTCGTTGGAAGACCCGAACACCTTTTGGGCAATGCTCTTGCAGCCGCTCAGGACGACAACGGCCAGCACAGCTGCCAGCGCAAAGGCAAGGATTCGTTTTGTTTTACTCATGTTTTTCTATCATTTTGCCATTTCTCCCTAAAAAAACATAATACATTTATCCGACAACTTTACAAGTGCCGATTTTTTTGCATCACGCCGGCAACCGCCTCCGGCAGAAAAGAAAAACGGCTCCCGTAACGGAAGCCGTCAATTATGACGGGGCTTGGCCGGCAATTCACGAATTAACATTACCGACTGCCTTTATCAAAATTTGGAACATAACGTAAACCATGCAGATTCTCTTTTGATATTGGCTGCGGCTTATAAGGAACTTGCGTTGAGGCAGAAAGTTCTCTTAATCTTTTGATTCTATCTGCCAGGTTATTATCTTTATTTTGTTGCCCTGGAGTGATCCGATTATGATGATTGTTTTTATATAAATCTTTTGACCTTCCGGAAGTGTCGGTATTTACAACATAACGATTATAATTAATGACTATTCCTGTTTCCGGGTTTAAACCGCTGAAACTATAGGAATATCCCCCGTAATTCTCAACAAGCTTATTTTGAGCTTTATTTGAGCGTTCATTATCGGCTTCGGCAGTTGCCGCAACCTCATCAATCCCTTGCTCATGCAGTTTATCAAACAATTGCTTTTTTATTTCGCCGGCATAACCTTTACCCTTATGTTCATGCAACAGCACCGCAGACGTTGTTACCCTTACTCCCGTTCCGGCAGAAAACTTATGCCACTTTTCACAAGTTTTCAGTCCATTTTCAACATCAAACACATCCATCGGTTGCGGACGTGCATTTACCGACCCTATTATTTCATCACCTTTGACTACAAAATAAAAAAGCTCCGGGCCGTTTCTCCTGTTTAAAGGCTGTCCTGTCGCTTCGCATTCCCTCTTATTTTTATAAAAGTCTACGATCTTGGCGGTAAATTCTTCTTGACTGCCAACCCGGAAACTATCCATGGCAAATATAAAACCTTTGCTTTCCCTTTTGCCGACAGGATCATTTATTGTTTCATCCGATAAATACGCCCGCATTTTCTCGCAAGCTTTTTGATAGCTTTCAAAATGCTCTTGGACAGGTTCCACAATTCTAATTCCATCCGCAATTTCCGCCATGTTCTTTTCCCCAACAATTCAATGTATTATTACAAGATAGTTTATGTAAAAAAAAATAAAAAAACAACCCGTAAAAAAACAAAGAAATATAAACAAACGAGTTCAGAAAACTTCTCCCCAAATATGATTTTGAAATTTACAACATCCGAACCACATCAACTGTTTGATTTTTAAAAGGAAAACAGTTCCAGTGACAGGAACCGTCAATTACGGCGGGCAAAGACAGAAACATGGAGAAATGCCGGAATTGCACATTCCGGCATTTAAAAGTGGTGGAGCTTGGCTGGCAATTCACGAACTTATTTTATAAAATAAACTTTCATTTTTTTACTTTCTTATTTTCTTTTTCAATAGAGTTTTGTTTTCTCTGATATTGATTAAGTATATCTGTACACTCTCTATAAATAAAAAAAGTATTACCAAATGATTCTGCTATACCAAATCCTTTTTTAGCTAGAGAACAAGAATCTTCTCTTTTCATCCAAAATTGATTACATACCAACGTGTTGTTATTTAAACAATAATTTACAATACATTTTTCTGCATGATTTAACTTTTTATAATCTTGAATAATCTGTTTCCTATATTTTTCTTTTTTATCCAATTTATCCTGTTCATTCAACTTATTCATTCTTATATTTTTTTTATAGGCTACAAATTTTTCAATATAACTTGTAGTTCCCGCGACCAAAAGCAAGATTCCGAATAAAATTGTCTTTTCTGCGGTAAATACACCCCAAAGAATTAAAACTATTCCTAAACAAATAAAATATAAGGGTTTATTCAAAACATCTATTAGCTTTAAAATTACTTCATTCATATCTTTTCTCTATATACGATTTTAATTATATTAATAATAACAATGTTGTTAAAAATAGCAATAACGCAACTATTAAATTCACAAGCTGATATATCAATGACTAAATATATTGACGAAATACAAATAAAAATCATAGATAAGATGAAAAATTGACCCAGATTTTAATATTAAAAAAATGCTATTTTACTTAAAATCCAGAATCCAAGTGTCCAAAATTTCATTGAGGTAATTCAATTCTGCCTTAAGCAGTTTTCTGTAACTATTAACTATATCTTTATCTAAATACTGACTTTTAAATTTTTTGTCCGAAACAATTCTGGCATAGTAGATTTTAGTAATATACATGATTTTATTGATACGTCTGACTGCACTTAAAACATGGTCTTTAAGTAAATCCTCTGTTTTATAGTATTTCACCAAAAATGAATTAACATTCAATAGGCTGACATATAATTTAACTGTCAGTTTAGGAATGGTTGTAAGTATATTATATAATTGCGAGCGATAATCTTTTGACGGATAATTAATCTCCCTAATTAATATCTCATTGTCATTAATTATATAATCAATATCTTCTTTAACGTATGTCAACATCTCATATAATTTGGAAGAAATTTTAGCAATAAAACCATAATTATCTAAATTCAATTGTGCCGTAGATAAAGATATTGGGATTTCATACCCAGATGTATTCTTTGAAATGCTTTTTATTTCAGAAAGAACATTATTATAATAACAACAAACTGTTTTCGCTGAAATATTTAAATCATACAACAATTTTATAAGGTGTGCTCTCTCTTCCAAACGTAACTTTACATTCTCTTTATAGGTACTTAGTTTATAAGCGGTTAGTGAACCAAATCCAGCACCTAGCAATGAAGATAAAAAAGGATTCCAATTAATATTACAAATTTTCTCCCATAAAATCTGAAACCAATCTAAAAATTCTTGAAGCATTATCTCATCCTATTTTTTTATGTTTTATAGAAATATTTTAAGTATAAACATGCTCCAATTACAAGTGTTTTTGAAAAAGATTCAACATCTTGTCCTTAGGGTTATTAAGTTAAAAATAACAACTATTATCTTTATCCGTTCCCCAAAGTATCTAAATGATAAATCTTATTAACCATTTGAAAAATATAAATATTGATAAAAAATAGTTCGGATATTTCAAAAAAATAATGTTTTTCAAAAAACGAACATCCGAACTCATCTAACCCATTGGTTTATAAAAGAAAAACAGCTCCCGTGATAGGAGCTGTTAACTATGGTGGGCCCTGCCTGACTCGAACAGGCGACCAGACCGTTATGAGCGGCCTGCTCTAACCAACTGAGCTAAGGGCCCGGCATTTGAAAACGGTTAAAAAATAGGCCAAATATTCTCCGAAGTCAAGCGCTTTTTGGGCACCCCGCCGATCCGCGCCGCGGGAAATGCGGAAACCGCGCCGAAAAGAATTGACTTCCCTTCTGCTTTACACTACAATTTCACTGCTTTACATACGGATTATGTTTAACTTTTAATTATATTATCATGAACAAAATTGATGAAATCATCCAAAAATGGGGCAACAGGGAAGAAGCCTACCGCTTGTATCGTCTTGTCCTTTTTGACTATTACCTCACCCGCTATTTTGAACTGACGGAAAGAAAACTCGACGGAATTAAACATCACGGAATTAACGACAAAGCCCTGATCAACCTTTTGTTCGTCTGCCTCAACAGCGTGGAAAAGGAAAGCTGCGGCCTGTTTGAAGCGTTTCGTAATTTTAAAATCGTCTGCGGCTGGAGCCGGCGGATACTTACCGTTTCGCAGCCCGACGTCGAACGTCTGTTCGTACTCATTCCCGAACACCGTTCCAATAACGGGAAATGGGAAAAACGCCCGGCCGGGCAACGGACAAAAATCTGGACGGCTCTCGGCGAAAAAAGCATTGCCGACTATATCCGGGATTCTTCGGTCGGACATTACGCGCGCCTGATTGACCGCGGCGTTGACGAAGTGCTGGAAAAACTGCCGCCGTACTGTCTGGTCGACCTGACGGCCGGACGCCGCGCTCAAAGCGAATGGGTCGAATGGATCAATCGCACCGCCCGAATGCACCTGACCAACGACATCGCCGTCGGATCCGCCGGCCGTTATTATGACATTTGCAAGCGCTTTTCGACGCAAATGCTGGAAGAAGACAAAATGCTCCTGCTGAGCGGCCTTTAGCGCATCCTGCCTCAAAAACACCGGACTTTTCACAGTTCCGGTGTTTTTTTATCCGCCGTTTCCCGCACCCGGGGTTTACAGCCGCAGTAATCCTGGGCATAAAGCCCCAATTCGCGGATCAGCAGCTGCCGCCGATCCTGCATGCCGCCCTTGCGCCCTTCGATTTCGACATACGGCACCCCGCATTCCGCCGAAGCCTTCTGCGCCGCACGGTTCACCTGCGCCAGATCCTTATAGCGGGAAACGCCCAACACGGACGCCACCGCGTCAAAACCGTTCTCCCTTGCGTATTCCATAACCCGCTTTAACCGCATGTAAAAGCACACGTCGCAGCGGCGGCCCCGTTCGGGTTCGTTTTCCAGCCCCTTTATCAGGTTGCGCCAACGTTCGTTGTCATATTCCAGTTCAATAAACGGAATTTTCCGTCCTTCGCACAAACGCCGGTTTTCTTCTCTTCTTTTTTCATATTCGGCCGCCGGCACGATATTCGGATTATAAAACGCCACCGCAAAATCATACCCGTCCCGCGCCATTTTTTCGATCACCGCACAGCAACAGGGCGCACAGCAGGACAACAGCAATATTTTCATTCTTTTACACCTTTCGCACCGTTTTTCGGTTTTATAGCACAAATTTCGCAAAATGCAACAAGCCCGGTCAGCATAATGCTGTCCGGGCCTGTTTGCAAAACATCGGATCAACGGCTCAGGCATTCCTCATCAGACTGCGGCGGTTGACCTCGTTCCATATTTCCAGCTCGTCGTTGACGTAAGCGCGGTAACTTTTCTTTCCGGCCACGTTTTTATAATCCCGGAAAGCCTTGTCACCCTTGAAAATGCAAATCGTCACGTTTTTCAAAAATCCCTGCGCCAGCGGGGCGTAACTTTCGATTGCCGAAAGCATCGCCTTGGCCGACCGGGTAAAACTCAGACTGCCGCTTTTGCCGGTTCCGAGAGCGGGCATAACGATCCTGTCAAGACCATTTTTTTCGGCTTCGGCCAAAGCGGCAAAAGTCGAAAGCTGCACCATGCCGAAAGCGTCCGGAGCAGACACGCCCAAAAGGGAAACGTTGAGCATCTTGACACCGTCGCGGCCGTCGGTAACGAAAGAATAACCGAAAGGCAGCCGTCTCTGGCGGGCAACGACGGCATAATCGCGGATACCGCAAAAATGACCGTTCTGACTTAAGATGCCGGACACGCCGGTTAACGACATTTTATCGGCAAACTGAGGAACGACAAAACCCTTTGCGTCCACGCTCAAAACATTGCCTTGCACGATTTCTACAAAAATTTTTTTCATATTCCCAATGATTAAGTTAATAATTTTAAATCGCTTCAATATACCCGGACGCGGCAATTTTGTCAATTTGATTTTACTCGACACGGAGAACAAACCGCCGACCGGTTTTCCGCATTTTTTACATTCCGGCAAAAAAATCTTGATTCCGACAAATTTAACGGACATAATCGGGCAGACAAACGCCAACGGTCAGGAACAACGGATGAAAATTTTAGTCGGATTAAGCGGCGGCGTAGATTCCGCGGCAACAGCCTATCTTTTGAAACGTGACGGTCACGAAGTGATCGGCGCCACCATGTCCATCTGGGACAAAAACACCAACTTCCGCGGCAGTGCTTCGGCCGATTCCTGCTTCAGCCCGCATGAGGAAAAGGATGTGGAATCCGCCCGCAAAATCTGCCGCGAACTGGATATTCCCTATTATGTTTTCGACTGTGCGGAAGAATACAAACGGATCGTGCTGCACAATTTTAAACAGGAATACACCGCCGGCCGCACGCCCAACCCCTGCGTGTGGTGCAACGCCGTCGTCAAATTCGAAGCTTTGCCGGCAGCTGCCCGCAAAGCCAACCTTGACTTTGACAAATTCGCCACCGGCCACTATGCCCATCTCGATTTTGACGACGGTGCCGGCCGTTGGCGCATCCGCCGCGGCGTCGATCCGAAAAAAGACCAGTCTTATTTTCTTTACCGTCTCAGTCAGGAACAGCTCAGCCGTATCCTGCTGCCGCTCGGCGGTTATCAAAAGGCCGAAGTGCGGGAATTTGCCCGGCTGGCCGGGTTGGAAGTCTGCGACAAGCCGGACAGTCAGGACTTTTACAACGGCGACATCAACGATATTTTGCAAAAAGAACCGGAACCGGGGAACTTTGTCGACAAAGAGGGCAAAGTTCTCGGCCGCCATCAGGGAATCTGGAATTATACCATCGGCCAGCGCCGCGGCATGGGCATTTCTTCCGAACGGCCGCTTTACGTCATCGGCATCAACCCCGAACGGCGGGAAGTGGTGCTCGGACACGACGGCGACACGCTCCGCTCCTCACTGACATGCGAAAACCTGAGCTGGCTTTCGATCCCCGGCATTGACCGGCCGCGGCCGGTGACAGTCAAAATCCGTTCGTCACAGACGCCGGCCGCCGCATTGCTGTCAATGATCGGCGAAGACAAGGCGGAAATCCGCTTCGACGATATGCAGAAAGCGGTAGCGCCCGGCCAAAGCGCCGTATTTTACGACGGGGACACGGTTTTGGGCGGCGGCATCATCTGCCGCTGAAAGCTTCCCTGAAATCGTCAAGGTCCGGCAGCTGCGGCAGCAGTTTATAATTTCCCTTTCCGTCATAATACACGTAAAGCGGAATGCTGCTGCGGCCGAAAGCCGCCAGCGCCCGGGAAATTTCCGGACTGCGGTTGGTCCAGTCGGCTTTGAACAGACGCACCTTATGCTTTTTGGCCAGGCGGGCAAAATCCTGCCCCGAAAACACCGACTTTTCGTTGACTAAACAGGTGATGCACCATTTGGCGGTAAAATTGAGCAAAACCTTCTCGCCTTTTTCAAGCGCGGCCTCCACTTTCTCCGGCCGGTAAGGCTCCCATGCCGACGGCACCGTTTCCGCCCCGCTCCACAACACCCACAGCAGCCAGCCGCAGGTTGCAAGCATCGGCAGGGCAAACAGTTTTTTCACCACTTCCATCCAGCGGCCCGGCCGCGGCAAAATCTTCTTCAGCGCCGCGGGATAAATACCCGCCAGAAAGAACGGCAGCGCATAGCCGGCTCCCAGCATCAGAAATACCGGATAGTAAAAATAAGCCGGCCGGTCGGTCGTCAGCGCCCAGCCGACGGCAGCCCCCATGAACGGCGCCGTGCAGGGACTGGCGATCAGAACCGCCAAAAGCCCGGTCATAAACGAGCCGGCGGGAAGGTACTTCAAACTCCAGTTGACTTTGATGACATTTAAGAACATCAGCGCCAAAAGCAGAAACAACAGCGCCATCGCAGCGACGAAATAAGGCGACTGCAGCTGAAAGCCCCAGCCGATTTCCGCCCCCCGGTGCCGCAGCCAGGAAAGCAGCGCCGCCGTCAGGGCAAAGCAGGAAAGCACCCCGCCCGCATATTGAAAAGCCTCGATGACATTGCGGCGGCGTTCCTTCTCTCCGGTTACCGACATAATTTTGATAAACAAAATCGGAAAAACGCAGGGCATAAAGTTAAGAACGATTCCTCCGGCAAACGCCAGCAGCAGAATTTCCAGCCAGCCGTCGGACGACTGCGTCTTCTCCGCCCCGGCATAGGGCGAACGACCGGCAGGATTTTTGCCCGGCAGGGACGAAACGGCAAACAGGCCGGGAACGGTTTCCGCCGGCGCCGCGGCAAAAACTTCCGGCGTCAGCTTAAAGGCCAGACTTTCCGGCACGCACTCCCCGTTGCAGGCCATCCAGGAAATTTCCAGATCCGGCATCTCTCCCGCCGCCTTGTCCAGCACCGCGGAATAGGAGGCCGGCCGGCGATAGACGTTTAACCCGTAACCTTCGTAAATAATATCTTCGCCTTCGCTCCATTCTTCGGTCACCAGCCGATGATCATAAAGCCGCCATTCGACTTTGGTCGGCAAACCGACTTCGCCGGGATTGTGCGAATATATCTGCCAGCCGTTCTGCGGTTCGATTTTCAGCTTCACCCGGATCTGCCCGCCGTCCTCAACCGCGGAAACTTCAACCGCATTGCGCGGCGTCTGTTTGCGCACCGCCGCGTCGGCGCCGGCGGCGGCAAACGCCAGGACAAGCGGCAGCAAACAGCGCAGAAAAAACTTTTTCATCTACTTTCCTTTGCGGAAGGGAACGATTACAAAATTGTAATAGGCGGCAACAATCATGCTGAAAGCCTTGATCAACGACAATACGCCGAGCAGAATCGCCATCACCGGAAACCAGCCGGGAAACAGACAGAGAATCATCAGCGCGATCAGCGTTTCCGACCCCTGAGCCAGACCGCCGAGATAAAAAGGCGAATGGTCAAGGTTAAGCTGCCGGTCGGCATGGTTTTTGTAGGCAACCACCGAATAGGCCAGCATCGCGCAGCCGGCAGCGGCAAAACCGAACAGCATGCAGGCCGCGGCCAGGCCGTTTTCGGCCGGGTCGGCAAGGGCAAAGGCAAAAATGACGCCGCCGTAGAAAATATAGTCAAGCGTCGCATCGAGAAAAACGCCGAAATCGGTCACTTTGGTCGACCGGGCAATGGCACCGTCCAAACCGTCGCAGAAGCGGTTCAGCAAAATGGCAAGCAACGCCCAGCCGTACATTTCCATGGCAATAAAATTGACGGCAAACACGCCGATGACAAATCCGCTCCAACTGACCGCGTTGGCCGAAATACCGATCTGTCCGAGATAAGTTCCGGCCACGTTGATTTTGTTGTAAGCCTTGGCGTATATTTTGCGCGACAGCGCCGTAATGTAGGCCCACTGTTCCCTGACCCGCAGGTTGCGCCAGAAGTCTTTTACTTTTTGCTTGAGAATTCGGAAATATTCTTTCATAATGAACTGCCTTTCATAAAAAACGACCATTTTGTTGATAAGATAACACAAAATAATAAAATTTTTACTAATTCCGGACCCGAAAACATGCGCCTTTTAAAATATATTCTCATTTTTATCATCGCGGCCGCCTGCATTTTCCGGCTGTGGCAGGAACGCCCGTCCTACGAAACGATTTCCGGCCGGACCATGGGCACCTACTACGGCATCAAAATCAAAAACTCCCCCGCTGCCGCCGACCTCGCCGCGGAAATAGAAAAAACGCTGACCGAAGTCAATGCGAAAATGTCCGTTTTCGACCCGGATTCGGAACTGTCAAAAATCAACGCCGCCCCCGCGGGACAATGGCTGGAACTTTCCGAACCGATGCGAAAGGTGATGAAAAAGGCCCATGAAATATACCGCCTGAGCGGCGGCGCTTTCGATCCCACCGTCGGCCGGCTGATCGACCTTTGGGGATTCGGCGTCAAAAAAGGAAAGAAACGTCCCGACGACAAAGAAATACGGGCATTGCTGGCCACCTCCGGCTTTGACAAAATCCGCTTTGACAAAGACTGGCAAAAACTGAAAAAAGACAACAGCGAAGTCACGCTTAACCTTTCGGCCATCGCCAAAGGCTACGGCGTCGACCGCGTGGCGGAAAAACTGGAAGAACTGGGATTTATCGTTTATCCGTCCCAGACAAATTATCTGTTGTTCCGTTCGCCGGATGAGGATTCGCGCGATTACAAACAGGGATGTTTAGAGCATGGCATTTTGATTCGCGCCTGTGAGAATTTTGAAGGGCTGAACCGTCATTATTACCGGGTGGCGGTGCGGAACCGGGGAGAAAATGAAAGGTTGATAAATATTTTGAAAGAGATACAATCTGAAGATAAACACAATGTGAATTTGTAATATAAAACGAACCCGTAACTGTTCAGTAGGTCTGCGCATTTACTGCGCTGACCGTACGAAAACATGGGCCAGCAGGCAAAAATCCCATTGCCGTAGGCAATTTTTAATGGATTTTTGCGCGTGA
>OHLJ01001325.1_pt1 | contig 11005 bp, 9 predicted proteins | sample 1568991 | NCBI WGS metagenome assembly OHLJ01 (sample SAMEA3879601, study PRJEB24766) | human gut metagenome | biome: human-associated habitat; feature: feces | place: USA | collected 1985/1987
CTGATAACAGAATAGAGGTAGGTAAAGGATGAAAAATATAGTTGTTTTTGGTGCAAGCGGTGATACAGGAAGGTATTTTGTAAAATACTTTATTATGAAGCGGTATATCCGTTAATAAGAGAGATGCTGACATGCAAAAAAGAAAATCTTGCGTTGTATATAACCAATTCATTTAAAATAATATGTAAATATTTAGATATACATACAGAATTTATTATATCATCTGAATTAAAGAAAGATTGCAGTATGAAAGGGCAGGAAAAAGTACTTTCCATATGCAGTATACTGGGGGCTACAGAATATTATAATGCGATTGGCGGACAGGAATTGTATTCGTTTGAAGACTTTAAGGCACAGGATATCACATTGAAATTTTTAAAAACCAGTGATATTGTGTATGAGCAATTTGGAAATGAATTTCAGCCAAACCTGTCAATCGTGGATGTTATGATGTTTAATTCAGTAGAGCAGATACAACAAATGCTTCAGAAATATACATTGGTGTGTGAATAATGAAATAAGAGGAGAAGTCACATGATAGAGGAGATGGGAGGCTATTTTGAATTCGAACATTATAAAAAAAATGCATATCATAAGAACAGTATTGCATTAAATACTGGTCGCAATTGTCTTAGATATTTAATACGTGCAAAAAAAATTCAGAAGATTTTTTTGCCAGACTTTGTCTGTGAGGTAGTTGTAGAAGCATGCAGGATGGAAAATATTGAAATTCATTTTTATCAGGTAAATAGATTATTTAGACCACAAAATATAGAAAAAATTGGAAATGATGATTATATTTATGTTATTAATTATTATGGTCAATTATCAAATGAAAACATTTTACAGATGGCAAAAATATTTCCAAATATTATTATAGATAATGCGCAGGCTTTTTTTCAAAAACCGGTAAGTGGTGTGGATACAATTTATACTTGTAGAAAGTTTTTTGGAGTGACAGATGGGGCATATTTGTATACGGATCATGAAATGGATGTGAGGCTAGAAAAAGATATGTCCTATCAGAGAATGGAATATCTTTTGGGAAGATATGAGTGTGGGGCAAATAAATTTTTTGAGGCGTATCAGGATAATGAAAAAAGGTTATCAGGTCAACAGATAAAACGAATGTCATCTTTAACAGAGAACATTTTAAAAAGTATTGATTATGCAGTAGTAAGCAAGATAAGAGAAGATAATTATGATGTGTTAGAAGACAACTTAGGATCTTTTAATATGCTTCAACTTAGAAAAGCAAGTGGACCATATATGTATCCTTTTATGGTGAAAAATGGAAACGCACTCAGAAAAAAACTGATAGCTAGAAAAATTTATATCCCTGTATTATGGCCAAATATAGTGGAAAATTGCGAAAACCAATCAGATGCATATTTTATGGCAAACAATATATTGCCATTACCATGTGATCAGAGATATACAAAAGAAAATATGATTGAAATGATAGAAATTATAAAAGGTGAGATGGAGGAAATTGAATGAAAAAGATAATTATTTTTGGAGCGACAGGAAATGTAGGATCTTATGTTTTAAAATATGCAAGAGAATATTTTGATCCAGCGGAGTATACAGTTATTGCATCTGGACGTCGAAAAACAGATTTTTTTGAAAAGAGAGGTATTCCGTATTATTCAGTAGATATTTCTAAGAGCGAGGAATTTGAAAAATTACCCAAAGAAGATGTGTATGCAGTAATATATTTAGCTGCACAGATACCATCTTATATGGATAGCTATGAACCGGAAAAATATATTCAGTCTAATATTATTGGAGCGTACAATGTATTGGATTACTGTAGAAAAACACATGCAGACCGTATTCTATTTTCTACTACAGTTTTTGATATTTCTTTATATGCAAAAGATGGCGTTGTTTTAAAACCTGATTTGCCATACAATTTTAGTTATAAAGGTGACCATGCTATATATGTTATTACAAAAAATACTGCAATCGAACTGATGGAACACTATCATCAAGAGTACGGATTAAAGAAGTTTGTTTTTAGATTCCCAACAATTTATAGTTATAGTCCATATCACTATTATTATCCTAATGGAGTTAAAACGCTTAGACCAGTGTATCGGATGATTGAGCAGGCAAAAAAAGGAGAACCAATTGAATTATGGGGGAATCCTGAATATGCAAAAGATATGGTACATGTATATGATTGTGCACAAATGTTATGTAAAGCAGTAGAAGTTGACAGGGAAGTAGGATTTTACAATGTTGGAACAGGAATCCCTGTTACTTTAAAAGAGCAGATTGAAACAATAATTGAGGTGTTCTCTCCGGAAAATCATAAATCTCAGATAATATATCGCCCAGAGAAGAGCGCTGGTGGAGGATTTCTCATGGATGTACAAAATGCAAAGACTGAACTGGGATATGAACCACAATATGATTGTAAAAGATTATTCGAAGATTATAAGGCTGAAATGCAGATTGATCGCTTTAAAGAATTACGAAATAAGTAAAAGAAGCAGGAGAGATTACGATGTCTAATAAAATATTAGTAACCCGTTCTTCTATGCCTGAGTTAGAGGAATATGTAGAAGAAATAAGAGATATATGGGATTCCCATTGGCTGACAAACATGGGAGAAAAACATAAAAATCTTCAGCAACAGTTGAAAGATTATATGAAAGTAGAAAATGTTGAACTTTTGACAAACGGACATATGGCATTAGAATTAACAATGCAGGCGATGAATTTACAAGGAGAAGTAATAACTTCTCCATTTACTTTTGCATCTACAACACATGCAATTGTTAGGAATGGATTAATACCAGTGTTTTGTGACGTGAATCCCATAGATTTTACGATAGATGTAACAAAACTAGAATCGTTAATTACAGATAAAACATGTGCTATTGTACCAGTGCATGTTTATGGAAATATATGTAATGTTGAAGAAATAGATAGAATTGCATACAAATATGGTTTGAAGGTAATTTATGATGCAGCACATACATTTGGCGAAGAATATAAAGGCTGTGGAATAGGAACATTTGGAGATGCTTCCTGCTTTAGTTTCCATGCTACAAAAGTATTTAATACGATAGAGGGAGGCGCTGTATGCTATAAGGATGAATTATTAGGACAGCGGTTATATAATTTAAAGAATTTTGGAATCAGGGGACCGGAAGACGTAGAGAGTGTTGGTGCTAATGCTAAGATGAATGAATTTCAGGCAGCAATGGGATTATGTAATTTACGTCATGTGGAAAGAGAAATTAAAAAACGTAAAAAGGTTGTAGAACGATATAGAGAAAGGCTGGAAGGAATAAAAGGAATTCAGTTAAATCATATTCAGGATAATGTAAAATCAAATTATGCCTATTTTCCAGTTATATTCGATGAAAAATTATTTGGTCATAGTCGCAATGAAGTTTTTGATAAACTTGCAGAAAATAATATTATGGCTAGAAAATATTTTTATCCACTTACGAACACATTTGATTGTTATCATGGACAATATGATGTATCCAAAACACCAATAGCATTATATTTGTCAAAACGTGTATTGACATTGCCATTATATGCCGATCTTTCGATTGAAGACGTGGACAGAATTTCAGATATCATTGTCGGAATGATGGAATAGACATGTGTATTTAAGTAATTACATAAGGTAAGAAGATAATAAAATTATGAAAAAAGTATTATTTACATCACATACTGCAAATTTTTGTAAATTTAACAGACCTTTCATGCGATGGTTCAGAGAGCAGGGATGGCAGGTAGATTATGCTTGTGCCTGCGAAGAAGAAGTTTATGATTATGACAATCTGTACAAAATTTCTTTTGCCAGAGTACCGTGGTCCAAAGATAACATTAAGGCGTATAAAGATTTAAAGAAAATATTAGATGAAAACTATTATGATATCATTCATACACATACACCAATGGGCAGCGTGATAACAAGACTGGCAGCAAGAAATACGAGGAAAAAAGGTACAAAGGTAATATATACGGCACATGGGCTTCATTTTTTTAAGGGTGCACCATTGAAGAATTGGCTCATGTATTATCCAATGGAAAAATGGATGTCAAAATATACGGATTGTTTGGTACTAATTAATGAAGAAGATTATCAAAATTGTATAAAAAGGCATTTTAAGGCAGGAAAAATCGAAAAAATTGATGGTGTAGGCGTTGATCTGAACAGGTTTGAGTGTTTGTAGCCAGAGCAAAAAAAACAATGCCGCAAGGAGCTTGGAATATCAGAGAAGGATTTTGTTTTAGTTTGTGTTGCGGAATTTATACCAAGGAAGAATCATGCATTTATTTTAGATAATATGAAAAAAGTTCATAAAGAGATTCCAGATGCAAAATTACTTTTACTTGGTCAGGGTGAGTTTATGTCTGAATATCAGGTAGATGTAAAGAGGAAAGGAATGCAGGAGTATGTAACATTTCTGGGCTATCGGTCTGATGTAAATAAGATTTGTGCACTTTTGGATGTTTTGGTATCAGCAAGTTATCAAGAAGGCTTGCCGATGAATATGATAGAAGCTATGGCTGTTGGAATACCGGTTGTATGTTCGGATATCAGAGGGCAGCGTGATCTGATAAAAGATGGAAAAAATGGCTATTTGTTTCAGTTGGGGGATTCTGAACAATATTGTAATAGATTGGTAGAATTATATAATAATCAGGAATTGAGAGAAGAGATAAAAGAAAATAATTTAAGAGATGTGAAAAAATATTCTATAGATAACGCAATTGGTGCAATGGAGAGGATTTATCGGAGATATATGTAAAATATAAAAGTTGGATGAAATGGTAGAAGGAAAATTGTTTTGGAAGGAAAAATGTAAATGATAAATTCGTTAGTGTTTGTAATTTTGTTTTTAAGTCTTATTGTTGGAATGATATTGTATCCCAAAAATAAGAATAGAATAGATGCAGTCAGAGTATTTCCGATTATACTTGTGACGATATTTTGTTTACAGACACTTGGGGCTTTTATTTTACAGAAACTGGGAATTCAGATACAACTAAAATCATCGAGTATCGTTTTGCTGGTTTTAAATATAATAGTATGGTTGGGAATCAGGCGAAAGAAGCACATTCAGATTTTGGCTTGTCCGAAAAGAGACATTTTGTTACTTTTGATACCAGTCGGATTAGTGCTTTTTGAAGCACATCATATGTTTTCAGGAGTTTCCAGATTAAGTTTTTTAAATGATGATGCACAGAATCATTTTTTGATGGCATTAGGAATTGTAAGAAGCAAAGGTATATATGGTACATATTTTAATGCATATCTGAATGCAATGCTTATCGAATTAGTCTCTCCATGGCTGTCTGTTGTCAGATATTATAAGGCATTTATTGCTGGCGATATCATTATGCATATAGTGGAAGTTTGGATGTTTTATTCTGTTTTGTGTAGTTTGTGTAAAAAAGAAGTTACAAAATATGCATTTCCGATTATTTGTGTTCTATATTTTTTGGGATATCCAACTTTTAGTTTTATGAGAGGAAATTTTGTCTATTGGAGTACAGGAGGAGTTTTATTTTTATATTTAATATACATATTAATAAAATTGCAAAGACAGTGGAATAATAGAAAATTTTATTATATTCTGTTGGTATTGGGAATTTATGGGAGTGTAATATGCAATCGATTGTATGCGGTTGTTAATACTGTTTGTGTATTTATTGGTGTTATCATCATTATTTTTGAAAAGAAAAAAATCAGTTTTTCAAAGGTACAGAAGAGTGCATTGATAGTGGCAGGGATAATTGTAGCAGCGACAGGTTTTCTATGTCGAAAGAAAATATTAAGTATAATTATCATGATTAGTGAAAAACTTTCAGAAGAAGGTTATGCATATAGCTCCTTATATAAGCAGTTTGTATTGTTTATTCCAATATTGATATTATTGTTTGTATATGTATATGTTGAAAAGAAGAGAGCTCATTTATTATTTGATATAGCAGTAAGTGTGATGATGATTGCAGCAGGCATGTATTGGCTGTGCAGTCAGGGGTATATTTCAAACTATTATTTTTATAAAATATATTATTGTCTCTGGATTATGGCATGGCTGCTAGTAACAATGCACTTAGATATTTTGATTGAACAGCATCAATTAATATATAGTGGAATATATGGAAGCGTGATAGTTTGTCTGGCATTATTACAGATCGGCAATAGTGAAAATAATTATTTAGGTAAATGGAGTGCCACGGCAGAAATAAATGGCGATTTTTTTGATCTGTATGAGAATAATTTGAGTTATTTTGAGTTAGATTATGCAAGTGAAGCACTGGAAACTGCTGGGCGTTATAGTCCGCCTGAATTATTAGATACTTATGAATATATATGGGAAAATTATAAAGATGATACAATTTGGTTCCTTTCCGATCATGGAAACTATATGCAGGGGCGTTGGTTCTCGACTATTTTAGGTAAGTTTGATAACATTGCTTACGAGAATTATGAACAGTTTATGAATGAATATCTGTGGATGAATAATGCATTCATTGTCATGGGAAAGCAATCAAATATTTACGGGCAAACACAATATTTATATGATAAAAGTCAAATTGCATATGAAGATGATTTCATTGTTATGGTGAGGATAGATGGAAATTAAGAGATGCTTTATAATATTGTGAAAGAAAAAGTTCAAAATAGATAGGTTCGAGAATTATGAATATATTTCCAAAGAGAGTGAAAGGAAAACAAAAAAGGTGGACAAGGTCAGATAAAATCATGTGTGTCATTTTGGCATGCATGGTAGTGTTTATGGCGTATCATATGTTTTCCTTTTTTCTGCGCCTGGTGTTTCCTAGTAATAATGCAGCAAACGAATTTTCCAGCATTATGGGAATGGTTCGTGACAAGCAGATACCATTTGGAACATGGACATATTTGCCAATTGCTGTTTTAGTAAAAATACTGAGTATTTTTTTTAGTGAAGCTAAAATCTATAAAGCTTTTATTTTGGCAGATATTGTGATCAATATTATTTTCATATGGTCGTTATATGTTTTGCTGATAAAATTATTCGGTTCACAACTTAAGAAGATTACCTTAATGCTGATTAGTGTGGCATGTTATTTTGGAATGCCTGGATATTGTTTCCTGTATGGTGGTAATTTAAAGTGTACGATATGGTTAATGGTATTCTTTTTCTTACTATATATTTTGTATCAAAAAAGAATTATTGTAGAGAGAATTATTAACACTTTACCAGATGTTTTTTGGAAGATAATAAGCGTGTTTGTAATAGTTTTTAGTTATTTGTTTTTATGCAGGGGGCTTTCCAATGATTTTGTGTACTTTATTCCAAGTGAACTTGTTATAATGGTAAGAGCCTTTTGGAAAGATAAAGAAGAACGACTTCTCGGTACGGTCTATAGTTTTGTTGTTGTGTTGGAATCTTTTGTGATATTTGCGGTTCATAATGAAGCAGCAACAGAGTCAGTAGCAATAGGAATGGCAAGCCTTTACTGGTGTATATTATGGATCATGGTTGCACAAGTTATATGTTTTGCAAAGAAGGAAAATGCGATTATGATGCTGGGAGCTTATGCAGGGTTTTTATTAATATTGTTGTTCATACAAATTAGTGGCGTTGATGAGCATTTGCGGGAAGATCGATGGAATTTGGTGTCAGATGAGACGATATATGATACAGAGTATTTTCATATTTATGGGAATAATATAGAGATGTTGAAAAGTAATTATACCGACAATGATCATATTTTCTATGGCTCTGCAGAATTTATTGATCTGGCAGAACAGGCAATGTCTTATTCAAAGGATGAACTTTTAGTTTTATCAGATGAAATTACAGAGACAGATCGAACTTGGTTTACAGCGATTGCGGATCGGGATTATGTGGAAATTGATGGATTAAATAGTACGGATGAGGACATTTCAAAAGTGTTAAGAGAACAGAATCCAGAGTATGTGGTTATTTTTACAAATTCAAGAATCTATATGGCGCATTATGAATTTGTATCGGAGTATCCACATATTTATGAAAACGAGAGAGGGATGATTCTTGAGAGACCGGAAGATGGATGGTAGAAAGGATTCCAAGAAGAAGTTATTGTCGAATCAATGGGGAGATAATTTGAGAAATCATGGTAAACTTAAATTTACATCGGCACAGTCTATGGAATTGGCAGTTGCAGCAGTTAAGATTGCAGCAGTGAAAAATGGTTTGGATCATGTGTGCCTGATGGGCTGCAATTTGGCAGAGGGAGCAATCAATGCATGCGAAAGTATTAAGCAGGCATTGGAGAAAGAAGATATTGCAGTGACAATTCTTGATAATGTATTATATAATGCCGAGGCAATGGAGAAACTGGAGAACGAGAAAGGGGGAGTTTTAGTAGAAAAAGCTGGCTCTACATTGTACAATGAGGTAGCAAAGGAAATTGAATTACTTACGAGACAAGATATTATTGTGTTGGGTGGTATTGTTGTGGAGTAAGTGAGAGGGGATGAGTTAAGGGCTTCTGGGAGGAAGCCCTTAAATAAGAAATAAATAAACTACGAATGAAGTTTAAAAACTGCGTTAGATTACGTCATATCGAATTGAGTTATTGGAGAAAAGGTATACAATGAATGTGAAAAAACTATTACAAGAAGGAAATCAATACAGTGAACGATTTAATGAAATTATGTGATAAATTAGAAAATTGTAGCAAAAATGAAATTTGCAATAAAAATGAAATTGTATGTACAAAGGCAGTGTTACAATCTTATATAAATGGAGATGAGAATAAAAGATTAAAGTTAAAAGTCCAAATTGAACAGCATGAAAAGGGAATATATGAAACAATGACAGAAACACTTTCGCTAGTTACGACTGTAGATGCATTAGCCATATCGTGTATTAGCCTTATAGTATCAGCAACAAATACAGAGAGTGGAAATAACAAACCAGTAGAGGTTTTGGTTATTGTGTTGATTATTCTTAGTATAGTATTAGTATTAGCCCTAATTGCAAAATGGGGAATTAATAAGTTTAGTTATAGAGATAAATGGAAGAAATATATAGAAGTAGTTTTAGAAGATATGGAGAAGGAAAAAGAGTGTGAATAAAATAGAAAAAATTTCAGACGTCAGGTAAAATAGAAGTATTTTAAGTAATTATCGGATATATAGCATAAAACAAAAGAAGGTATGATATGGTTCATTCAAAAAAATTAGAAGAAACAGCATTATGGAAAGAGTATACAAAACGAAATGATGTCGATTGTGAAAGGTATGTATGGGTAAATGCTGTTTATGAATACGCTGCAAATTATCTGAAGGATGTTCGCAGAACCTTTGGAAATTATACGTTGCATGACGAAACACATATTTTAAATGTATTGGAGGCTATGGGCGGATTACTAGGAAATCAGATTACTAATTTGTCGGTTGGTGAATTGGAACTGCTTATTTTAGCTGCAAGTCTGCATGATATAGGTATGGTTTACACGGATAAAGAAAAGGCGGAACAGTATGAGGATACAGAGACTTGCAAAAAATTCTTGAGGGAATACTATCCGGAGTTTCTTGGGAGTACAGTGGAAGATTGGACAGAGGATATGCAACAAAGATATCTTCGTACTTTACACTCTGAACGGATTGCGGAAGTGTTGAACAATAAGGCATGGAGAGAACTGATATATGATAAGCGTCCGTTAAAGGTTGTACCTTTGAGGTGTATTATAGAGGTTTGTAAGGCGCATGGTTATAATCCGTCAGATATAATTAGCAATTCAGATTTGAATGATTTATCTGCTGCTGATGTAAGTCCGTTATTTTGTGCGTTACTGTTACGATTGGCAGATTTGTTAGATTTTGATGACACTCGGGCACCCGAAGTATTGTATAGCTATGTGGAGTGTAGTGAAAAAAGTATGGAAGAGTGGAAAAAGCATCAGGCTTCTGCCGGATTTTTTTATCCAGACACACCATCAGCTGATGCACTACCATATAAAGCTCGTTGTACTAATCCGGGAGTGGAGCATGCAATTCGTGACTTTCTGGATTGGATTGAAGTTGAACTTTGGAATTGTATAAAGTTACAAAAGTATTGTAGAAAAGATTGGCAGCAGAAATTCCCATTTCCAAAAGCAATTCTACGCAATGAAATCGAATCTGATGGGTACATGAGTGGAGATTTCTGTATTACGATGGATCAAACGAAGATATTGGAGTTGTTAACTGGAGAAAACTTATATGATGACCGGGATGTTTTTGTAAGAGAATTGCTTCAAAATGCAATCGATGCGACTTTACTACGGGCGAAAATGGATCCTAATTTTATACCGGAGAAATCTCGTATCGATTTTTGGGAGTGGAATGACAAAGATGGAAACATTTGGTTTCGTATTGATGATGAGGGAACTGGAATGACAATGGGAATGCTGCAAAGATATTTTCTAAAGGTGGGTAATTCGTACTATTCTTCTTCAGAAATTGACAGAGATTTGAGAGAACACAATCAAATGGACAAATACCACAGTATCAGTCGCTTTGGTATTGGTTTCCTATCATGTTTCCTTAACGGAGACTATGCAGAAGTGTCGACGCTTTATTTTGATCCTGATAAGAACCGCAGAGAAGAGGAGACAACAAGTTCCAGTCTCAAAAGACATTACGGACTTCGGTTGCAAGTGACAGGGCTCAGTGGATATTATACATTATTAAATGAGTCCAAAAACCATTTTGCAAATGAGCAAATGCCAAAACCGGAAGATTATGATTCGCAAACACAAATATCCTATAAACAGGAAAGGAATGGCTATCGGACGAAACCGGGAACTTCGATTGCTATACGTTTGGATCCAGGCAAATTGGGGACTTTGGATCTTAAAAATACAGTGAAAAAATATTTGTGTGGTGCTAGGGTCCCGGTATATTACAACAATGATAGAATCGGGAAAACTTATGAAGAAATAATGGAGGCAGCTCATGCTGTGGCGGGGGAGAAAATTTATGAATTGCCAGATGAAGTCAAAGAAC
>OHLJ01001335.1_pt1 | contig 10936 bp, 18 predicted proteins | sample 1568991 | NCBI WGS metagenome assembly OHLJ01 (sample SAMEA3879601, study PRJEB24766) | human gut metagenome | biome: human-associated habitat; feature: feces | place: USA | collected 1985/1987
GAACCGTTCGGCCTTCTGGTGCTGGCGGTACTCCCGCAGCAGCTGCACACATTCCGGGCCTATCTTGATGCACCGCCGGGAGCGTTTTGTTTTGGGTGCCGTGAACACCGTGCCGCGCCTGGCGATGTTCTGCACCGTCCTGTTGATGGAGATCACACCCGCGTCAAGGTCAATGTCCGACCAGCGCAGGGCGCATATCTCGCCCCGGCGGGCACCTGTGAGCAAGGCCAGCTGTGTGATAACGCTGTACTGCGCTGGCGCGTCCTGCAGGGCTTCCAGCAGCTTTGCAACGTCCTCTTCCTGCAATGCTTCCACTTCGATTTCTGCCGCTTTGGGGGCTTCTGTGCGCCGACAGGGATTTTCATCAATCAGCTGCCACTTAACCGCCTTTTCAAACACGCTGGACAGGAAGCGGTGATAGTGCAGCTGCGTATTGCCGCCCAGCTTACCGCCCGCCCTGACCTTCTCGGTAAAGGCTTTGGACAGGGGCAACCCGGCGGCATCAGCTACTTTTTCGGCCGTCTTGTGGCTGACAGGCTTGCCGCTGCACAGCCCCCGCATGGTTTCCTCACCCACCCCTGCGGCCTCCCGGATCCTTGCCCGCTGGCCTTTCGGCAGCAGCTTCAGCAGCGCAGCCGTTGCCGTATAGGTGGAATCTTGCCGCACTCCGTCCTCGGACAGATTCGTATAGAACGCCATGAGGTGCGCCGGGCGTATCTGGTTGACCTTCATGTGCCCCAGAGCCGCAGACACACGCGGCACCAGCTTTCTGTATTCGGTGGCCGTCTTGGGCTTCAGCTGGCGGTCTGCGTACTCGGTGAACCAGCGTTCTATCAGATCATCCAGCTTCATGGACGCATCCAGCGAAATGCCGCTGTGCACTTCCTGTTCAAAGGCATCCGCTTGACGCTGCAGTTCCTTTTCCAGCTTCTTCCCGGTCAAGCCAAGCGGGGGAGTGAAGGTGCGGTTTACCAGCACCTGACGGCCCTGCCGATCATAGCCGTTGGAGACCCGGATGCAGTAGGAGCAAGTGCCGTCCTTCTTCATCCGCTTTACGATCTTCGCCATCTGTCACCACTCCTTTGTGGGCATGGGATTTACACAAAATTCCTAATCATTCTTTTGTTTGACGCTGGTATTTAGGTATCTGAGCCAATTCTTGCACACGTTCTACTGCCACTCGCTGACCTTCAGCATTCAAAAGATTATAGGCTTCCATTAAATTTCTATCACTTGAACCGTAATAAATTACTTGCGCCGCTGTTAATGGCATATTTTTTTCTTTGGCCATTGAGATAATTTGCTCTCTGCGTTGAAATTGCCGTGATACTGCTTCATCGCATTCTTCTGTTGCATCTCCATGAAACAGCCAAGTCACATTAACCCCCAATACTTCCGCCATTTTATTAAGAGTAGCCATACTTGGAGATCTATTTCCCGCTTCGTAAAGACGTACACTATTGATGGACGTTTGCATTTTTTGAGCTAGCTCAGCTTGGGTCATTCCCCTTTCTTTGCGTACTTTTTTTAATCGTTCTCCAAAGCGTGCGTAAAACTGCTGCTCAGATTCCATAGAACACCCCTCCTTTATTTTAGAGTATACCACATAACCACAAAAAGAGCAATTTTGTATTGACTAAAACTATAAAAATGGTTATAATGAAATTGTAACCACAAAAGTAGTTGTTCTAGGAGGTGGAACCATGAAAGTATCGAAACGAAAGATTGACATCGCCCTTGCTCGAAAGCATTGGAATCAGCGCGATTTGCGTGATAACGGCGCTGTGTCTGCTCAGACCATTCTAAATCTGAATAAGGGCAAATCTGTCTTGCCCGCCACGGTGGGCAAGATTGCTGCCGCGCTGGGCGTAGATGTGACCGAAATTATTGACGATGAAGGCTAACAGACAATGAGTAAAATTCACCGTATCAGTGATTCAATTTCATCATCGATTTTTGATGTGCAAAAACAGCAGCATTTATCCATAAATCAGGTGGGCATCCCTCTGTAAAGCCTTGTAAAAGGACGTAAAGGAATTGCAAAATGGGATACTGCGTATCACACAATATCACTAGATGGATTTTGACGCAAAGGACTTGCTTCCAACAAAGCTGCATAGCATCAACTTCCAATCGAATTTTGGCGGTATTGCAATCTTTTTCGATTTATGATTTAATGCCGACACAGTAAGAACAACAGTTTAATAAATGACCTAAAGGGGGTTGAAACATGGGCGATATCATCCGTTATCCCAGCATGGGAACCGTCAAAAAGGCCGCTGAAATCTACGGCCTGTCACCGGCCTACATTCGGCGGCTGTGCAAGACGGGTAAAATCCGGTATGTGAACGCCGGGCACATGTGGCTGGTCAATCTGGACAGTCTGGCCCGGTACTTTGAACAGGGCGACCCGGCGGAAAGTAGCCAGACCGCCGAAGGCATCCGCCGGGTAGCGAGGTAAAGAATGGCGAACAAAAGGATGTTTTCTATTGATGTAACCGAAACGGATACTTTTTTGGAAATGCCGCTGACCGCACAGGCCCTGTATTTTCATCTTGCTATGAGAGGTGACGATGATGGGTTTGTGTCAAATCCGCGCTCTATTATGCGGGTCACCGGGTGTAGTGAGAATGACTTGAAAACACTTGCAGAAAGCGGGTACATCATCACGTTCCGATCTGGTGTTATCGTGATAAGTGATTGGAAGGTCAACAATTATCTTCGCGGTGACCGCTATAAACCAACCACTTTCCAAAACGAGCTTTCAATGCTCACGGAAACAGCGAACAAACGTTATGTTTTAGAAAGTGGCAACCAAGTGCCAACCGTTGGTATACCAACTGGCGACCAAGTGACAACCCAGTATAGAATAGAAGAGAATAGAGCAGTAGTAGATAGGGTTGCCACCGCAGCCGCCGAATCTCGCGCAGACTCAGACCTTGCCGAGATCGTGCAGCACTTTGAGCGGGTGATAGGCATCTTCCCACGTTCGGCACTGGACAAGCTGCAACGCTACCGCGATTCTATTCCCTCAGAGGTAATCTGTGAAGCCTTTGACGAGGCTGCCGAAAGTGGTCACCGATCATGGAAGTACGCCAATGGCATTTTGAAAAGCTGGCAGGCTGACGGGGTGCGCACTCTGGGGGATGTAGAAGCCCGCCGGGAAGCCCGAAAGAAGCCCGAACAGCCCCTTGAACAAGAAAGGAAGATGGCAACATGAACCTTCACAAAGTCCTGCTTGGAGCACTTCTCCTCAAGTCAGAGTTCGCCCCCTATGTTCTACCCAGCCTAGAAATCGAACATTTTCCGTCCGATCTACAGCCGGTATTTGCTGCTGTATCCGGCTCTTGGAATGCAACGGGCCGACTGGACGCTGTAGAAATCTGTGCCCGATACCCGGAGCAGAAAGAAGCCATCATTGGGTGTGTCGCAGAGTGCGAAAGCGAGTGCATTGCTATCACCCGCGACCGCGTGGAAGAGTGGACGCAGCTCGCCCGGGAACAGGCCGCACTTGCCCGGGTTCAAGGCATCGCAGTGCAGATTGCAAACAGCCTGACCACCTTTGCAGACCTGCCTGACCTTTATTCGCAGATGGGCGAAGCTCTAACCCTTGACCGGGAAGCGCAGGACTTCAAACCCATCGGGGAGCTGGTAGACAACTATGTGCGCAAGCTGGATGAAAAGCCGCGGTACATCCCCACTGGCCTTTCTGTGCTGGACAAGCATCTTCACCTTTCCCCGGGCAATCTGTTCATCATCGGCGGCAGGCCATCTGCCGGCAAAACCGCCCTGTCCCTGCAAATGGCCTGTGAACAGGCCCGGAAAGGCTACAGGGTGTGCTACTTCTCGCTGGAGACCGACCCTGACACCCTGACAGCCCGCATCATTGCAAACCGGCTGGCAGTTCCTCTGGCCGATGTGAAAGCAAAGTCGGTTCCGCAGTCTGACCTTGACGATCTCGCAAAACTGCACAAGCTGCCGCTGTTCATCCGCTCTGCATCCGGCAAGGGCACGGGATGGATCAAGGCACAGGCCCAGCGAATGAAAGCACAGGTCGTTTTTATCGACTATCTGCAGCTGCTGGCAGACGGTAAGGCGAAAGACCGCTATCAAGCTATCACGGGAATTTCCATTGCCCTGCATGAGTTGGCACAGACCACAGGCATCCTTGTGGTAGCACTGGCCCAGCTGAACCGCAATTCTGCGCAGTCCCTGCCCACAGTGGCCGACCTGAAGGAATCCGGCCAGATTGAGCAGGATGCAGACGCTATCCTACTGCTGGCAAACGATGTGACCACACAAAACCGCCCTGAGAAGCACTATCATTGCAGTCTGGAAAAGAACAAGGAGGGGGATTTGTGGACACTCCCCATCACGTTTGACAAGGAGCATCAACGCTTTTTGGAGGTAATCACATGAAGCGAAATCCCAACCGTCCGCGCCGCCGGGAACCGTACCATTACGATGCAACCGGCGCACAGTATATCGCCTGTATCGAAACCGCCTTGCAGCACGGCCAGAGCATCCCTGTGCACGTTTTGCAAGTAGTCTACCATATGCTGCTGCCGTATATGCACAACTGAACCACCGGCCGTACTCTAGCGGTGTTTATATTTGCGTGTGCCTATAGAGGGCATGGAAAAGGAGTTTATCATGCTGACTCACATGAAATTTGAAAATCGCCCCGTCCACCTGTTCAATATCGCTGGCCGTAGGTACTACGTTACCCGCAACTCTACCCCTCAGACGGGAGCCGTTGCGCTTACGTCTGCCAATGGAGCCGCTGCTGTGCTGGCCCCGGCGAACATGAGCTATCAGCAGGCAGCTATGAAGGCGGCACAGATCTGCCTAACCCTCTGAACGCCCGACAAACGCCCGAAGCGCAATCCCTGAACGCGAGAAAAACGCGAGAGGGAAAAGCCCTTTGGACGTTGAACAAACTGGGAGATCTTTTCTCATCGAACAAAGGATGAACAAAGGTCAAACGGTAAACGAACAACGAGAAAACCCGAATTTTCAGAAGCCATAAAAAGAGAGCTGTTTTTCGTCCGAACAGGCGAGGAACAGGTGAAAACTGGTACAGACTGGAGTGAATCATAGAACCATGCCCAAGACCAAAGACGAAGCCTCTGAAGCTGGCCGGACTCTGCTTCAGACCATCGAACAGAACTCCGCTGACAACGCTAAGCTGGCCGACAAGCTGAACGGTGTTGCAGGAGCCGCCATTGATACTATCGTGAAGGTGATGCAGGCTGCCGATACGCCAAACGAATCGAAGCTCAAAGCAGCTCAAACCCTACTGAAGGCCCGGCAGGATGTTACTGACCGTCTGTTAAGGGATGAGGAGAAAAAGAGGGAAAGCAGCTTTGACCCCTTCAGCTGAACCGTATTCTATTATGCCTTGAATGCCTCACGAACCCAGGATGAACCCCGGTGAAGTTCAAATAAATCCTGAAAGGTAGAACAGCTTACACCCCGCCGGGCGAGGTGTAATAACACACTAAACTTTATCTAAAGTCCGTGTGCCCTTGCGGAGGGCATTTTCGCCGCTTCCTCGCCGCTTCGGTACAATTCCTGCAGGCGCGATACACAGCCCGCGTGTTATCGTGCCTGCTCTTTATTTTCCGACAATTCCGACACCAAAAAGGAGGGCTGAATAATGGAACAGAAATCACAGCAAACTGAACAGCAGGTCACAAACGCGGCCCTTGTCTCTCTCGCTGCCACTGGGGACAGCCTTGCTTTAGAGCAGCTCTGGGCAGTCAATGAAGATTTTATACAGCGCAAAACACTGCACTGGTATAACAGATATAAGGATACCGCCGACAGACTAGGTTTAACCATCGAAGATTTGGTACAGGAAGGCTACTTTGCGCTTATCTATGCAGCAAAGCACTACGATGCCGAACGTGGTGATTTTACAGCATATCTAAATTATGCAATTCTCCACCAAATCAGAAAGGCCACCTGTGATGAGCACACTCGTCTTGTAACCACCAGAGACGGACGACAGATTCGAATATCTGCGAATCTTCTGAATAACTGCATAAGCCTTGATGTAAATTTGGACAGCGATGATGAAAACAGCAGTACAAGAGGTGAGATCACCGAAGACCCGGCGGCATCTCAGGCGTTCCAAAAATCCGAGGACGAAATCTATACCAAGGAACTGCATACCGCGCTGGAAGAAGCGATGGCCCAGAATCTGACCGAACGTGAAGCACACATTCTGCGCAGCCGCTATTACGACTGCCAGAGCTTGCAGGCTGTCGGCAATGAGCTAGGGGTGCAGCGTGAAACCATCCGCCAAATTGAACACCGCTGTATCCGAAAGCTCCAAAAGCTGCCCCAGCTCCAGCGTTGGCATGACGATATCGTTTCAACAAGAGCATGGCAGGGGACAGGTTTTGGTGCATGGAAGCGCAGCGGCAGCGTTCAGGAGCGTACTGTTGAATATCTGGAAGAAAGAAACATTGAACAGTATATTGCCTTCTTAGAAAAGGCTGCCCAGCTTGCCCCCGAGCACCGCGCCACCATCGAAAAGATAAAAGCCGAGCATTACGCCCGGCTAGAACAGAGCGGCTACTATAACCGTCACCCAGAGAAACAACCTGACATCGTAGCGATAGAATAGCGATGAAACACTGGCCATTGCAAGCAGTGCTCCGTGGTACCACCATAGGCGCTGCAAGCAGTGTCTTTGTATGTACAAAGCCCCTTGCCTTGCAAGGACTTGTTGGGCAGCATCCCAAACCCTTTGAACGTGCAGCACCCGCCGGGCGCAGCACTTCAGCTACACGATTCTGTTAACCTCAACAAAATCGCTGTATGACAAAGCCCCCAGACCGCGACAGTGCGCGTCTGAGGGCTTTGCTTCTTTCTGTGGGTGTTTTCCTTGCCGTGGGTTCTGTCCTCGCTCAGGCAGCCCCGGCGGGCAGTTTCTGCATGGTACAAAAACAAAAGGTCGCTGCATCTCTGCAACGGCCCAATGCCAGACGGAGTGACGCTTCCCGCATCTCCAAACAAAGGGTGACGGCTGCCTGTTCCGTCCTCTGGCGGATTAAGTATCTGCTTCTTCCGATTCACTTGGAAGATTCAACAACGCCTTCCAGTTTACCGGGAAGCCCATTCGGGACGGCTCCGCCGCCGGGTACTTCTTGAACAGCTTTTCCATTGCGCGGATGAGGTTAAATTTTTCGGCATCCGGCAGCAGCTCAAAGATCGCATAGAAGTACGCAAACGGAGAGCTGTTATCCACATGTGCACGGCGCATAACCAACGGCAGCTTGACCGCCGGGCTGAGTCTGGTGCGGTTATAGAAACGGCCACCATGAGCGGCGATATTCCGAGCCACAACAGCACACTGCAGATAGTTTTCAATATAAATCGACTTGCGGCCGTAATACTCTTGTGCAATGCCCTCGCGGTCTGCTTCCAGCATGTTCTTATAAAACAGCGAGAGTGTGCCGAATGTCATTTCCTCAACAGCTACCCAAAGCGGATACACGCCCCGCTTATCTCTTTTGTGATGGACAATGAACGGCTCATCTGAGCGAGAAATTTCACGGTTCAGAGTGCTCAGAAATACGGCGTGATACTGTTCGCTTTCAAAGTTCTGGTTATTCAGGTAGCCAATGGGGCCATGCTGCCGAGCATGATAGTAGGCGATGTACGCTCTGGCCACAGTTTCAACGACTGCACCATACTTGAAAATGATGCTCCTGAACTCTTGGTCAAAGTCGTAAAGAGCCACCATATCCTGAAGCGTGACCTCTGGAAAGAATCGGTCATTCTCTCGCAGCGTCAGCGAGTACGCACTGAACCGATAATAGTTCATCCGCTTCAAGACATCGCGGGCATAGACATCATCTGTGATGATAAGCCCTCTTTCACGAAGCAGCGCGATTTGTTCATCATAGCTCTTGAACGGTTTTGTTTGGTCTGTTGTTGGCATGGTTTCACTTCCAATGTCTTATAAACAAAAAAAATACCCGACCTAATGCGCATCGTTGAGAGGCCGGTCGGGTTTCATTGATGGCATTATACCCGATGGGCGGGCCTTTGTCAAGCCCCAAAATAAAGTGCAGAACGATTCAACGACAAAAAATCGTCATTTCCCGGTAGCTTCATCAGGTTCACTGAGAATCTTTTTGAAAAGTTCCTCTGTTGAGCCAGTAAAATGCTCACCGCCACCGTTGTCCAGTTCCTTGATGGCTGCTATTGTTTCAGCGTTCGGAATCTCATCGGCCACATACTCCAGCAGATCACCCGGCTGGCAGTCGAGCAAGCGGCAAACCGTGTTCAGCGCAGCCCATGAAATCAATTCACCCTTTCGCAGTTGCTGAACATAGGACTGCCCCAGCAGCTTTTCTGCTCGGATTCTGGTTGATGGATACCCAGCCGCTTTCAGCAATGCCAAAACATCAGCCTTATACTGTATCGCCATGTGCTTTCACTCCTTTCTATCCCTTTCTATTATATCCAGAAGCTGCACTAGAATCAAGTTCAAATATACACAGTAGCAGCACTTGATATTCGTGCATTTTGTCAATTTGTCAATAGAATGCACGAGATATTAGTGCTATAATATAGACACAGCAAGGGAAGCACGACCGGAAGGCAAGGGGCGAAGGATGTACCGGGAGCGCAAGAGCAGAACGCCAGCTAAGACAGTAACCCACTTCCTGAAAGCTGTATATGAAAAATGGCCCGGCGTCCGCTACCAACGAAACCACCGAGCCAAACCCAACAGGGTCAAGCCCATTATACAGGAGCTGACCCGCAAAGTAAAGCGAGGACAGTATGAAGAATTACAATCTCTCCGAGATCATGCACAAGGCGTGGAAGCTGTATCGCAAGGGCGTGAGCAGCTTTGCCGAAGCCCTGCACCGAGCATGGAACAGCGCAAAGGCTGCCCCGGTCAACGCCCAGCGCATCGAGGAAGCCCAGCAGGCCGCCGGGATCACCGAACCCGTGAACACATGGGCAGGCTGGAAAGCCGCCGGGTACATGGTGGAGCATGGCGCAAAGGCTCTGTTTCAGGCGGTGCTTATCCACAGCAGCAAGGGGGACGGCCAGACCTACCGGGCATCGTTCTTTGGTGCTTCTCAGGTAAAGCCCTTACCCACGGCATAAAGAAAGCCGCCAGCGCTTCAAAAACACTGGCGGCTTTTATCATACCTCTGTTCCATCCGGGAAGCGGAAGTTCACAACAAGTTCTGCGCCCATGGCCTGCGCCATCTGCTCCAGTTCTTCATACTTGAACTTTCCTGTTTTCATTCGCTGGTTGAATGCCTGCGGGGTGGTGTCCATCCGCCGGGCAAGTTCAGCTTCTTTTACTTTGGCAACAGCTTCAGCCATTTTGATTTTCGTTGGGAAATCCATGCTCATCACCTCATCGCAAGTATAAATGATTTCCTGTATTTTGTCAAGAAATATTTTCAAAAATATAGGTTTTTCTTTAAGAAAAGCCTTGACATTATAAAGGAAATCCTGTATAATATAGATGTCAGGAGGAGCGGAAAGCTCACCGGAAAGGAGAACAGACCGATGGATGAAAAAGCAAAAGCTCTGAAAGAGCTGCTGGAAATCTTGGTCGAACATCCCGATCTTGCAGAGCGGATAACGATCACGATTAAACCCAACAGAATCATTCAGAGCAAAGTATCAAGCGGAGACAAAGGTTATTTTGGCGATTCCGATTTTATCTAGTAGGTTCGAAAACCGCCGCCCTCGCTTTTTAATTATAACCACCCACCGATGAAAAATCAAGGAGAATATATATGAACAGAGAGCGCAGAAAGGCCCTGCAGGCCATCATTGATCAGCTTGAGACCCTCCAGACTCAGCTTGAGGAAATCCAGACTGAGGAAGAAGAATACCGGGACAACATCCCCGAAAACTTCCAGAGCGGCGAACGGTACGAGCATATCGAAGAGATCTGCGAAAGCCTGTCCGATGCAGTAAGCAGTCTGGAAGATGCCACCAGCAGCATTGAAGAAGCGATTGAGTAAGGAGAAGCACCATGACCATCCGAGAATTTGCAAAGCTGAACAACTTCCCTATCAGGGGCAAGCTGACCCGCATTCCTGATGAGGTCGAATATGACTTCAACGACCGGCCGCACAGCTGCAAGCGGTACGTTGACGAAGATTTCAATGAATACGGCATCCATGAGGACGGCTTCATTGTTGCCATCCCCTGTGAAAAGGCTTGGGGCCTCAGCATCAAAGAGAAGTCCCGGATCGCCGCCATGATTGAAAAGGAACGCATGGAAGCCAGCCAGCGGCGCGGCTCCTATGAATGGTAAAGGAGTAGACCATGAAAATTTCCGATATTCGCGCTTCCCTCCAGCGTCTGGCCGAAAGGCTGGTCCAGCAGGACCACCTGGGGCCACATGTAGGAGAACAGCATGTGGAAGATGACGAGGTTGAGCACCGTGGCCACCCACATCCCCACGCCGACATTGGTGCCGTGGTAGAGCATATTGAAGCAGAAGTAGACGAGGAAGATCTGCACCGTGACCACGACGCAGTAGAGCATCCCCGGCAGGATGCTGGCCTTGAAGTTCTGCCGGAAGGCCTTGCGGTAGGTGGTCCACCAGTAGCCGGCCTCGTCGCGCAGGGCGCGCAGGACGGTGTCGTACATCCCCGCCAGCACCGGTCCGGCCAGAATGCCGCCCACGGCGGCGCTGAGGACCATGACCGGCAGGCTGTTCATCAGGAAGCCGATGTACACCAGACAGATGACGGGCAGAAAGCCCAGACAGGTGAGCAGGTTTGCAAGGAACATCCCGCTCATATCCCGGCCCACCAGCTCGAAGAAGCGGCCTACGCCGGTCTTGCGGGGGGCGTCCTTTTCGACGCCCGGCCCGGACTTGAAATCGTTTGCAGAAGGGAACAGACTCATGTTGTGTGAATATCCTCTCTCGCTGTCC
>OHLJ01001342.1_pt1 | contig 10910 bp, 8 predicted proteins | sample 1568991 | NCBI WGS metagenome assembly OHLJ01 (sample SAMEA3879601, study PRJEB24766) | human gut metagenome | biome: human-associated habitat; feature: feces | place: USA | collected 1985/1987
ATTTTCTCCGTAAAGCTTCTGTACGAAATAGCTGGGCGTTCCGTAGGCTTTCGTTTCGTCGAACCAGATCATATCCGGAGACCACTGCGCGTAGCCGACTCTTGCAAACAGGGGCGCATAGGAAGCCAGCACAACAACGTCCGCATTTCTTTCCACGCCGGTCAAAAATGCAGCCTCTGCCAGTGCGCCGCCCAGGGTGTTTGCCTGAGGCAGGTTCATGCCGCTGATCGGATGAGAAGCATATTCCCCGGAGAACACCTTGACATCCCTCGGATATTCATCATAGAAATCTGTATGTGCATAAAACCAGTCGGGTTTTACATAATAATGCTCATCCACTGCATAGCAGAAATTGTCTCTTGCAGGAACTTCTTTTTTATAGAATTCCCATGCCTTGTCGTAATGCTCGGAGGTGATATCCGGTCCTGCAGAGCCGATCAGCTTAATTTCGGGATATTTTGCGTGGATTGCCTTTTCGAATGCCTGATATCGACCAAAGAAGTCAATCTTTTCCGTCTGCCACTGCTCGTTGCCGATGCCGACCATCGTCAACCCGAAGGGCTCTGGATGTCCCATTTTTGCACGGACACTTCCCCAGGTGCTGTCTGCGGGACCGTTTGCAAACTCGATCAAGTCAACCGCATCCTGCAAAAACTCCTGAAACTCCGGCTCGTCCATTTCCACCAGTTCATAGGACTGGAACTGACACGCCAGACCGACGTTCAAAACCGGCAGCGGCTTTGCACCGATCAGCTCACACAGCAGAAAATATTCATAAAAACCGATGCCGAGGGTCTGGTTGTAATGGGAATACTGCGTGTGCCATCCGTTTTCCTCGCTCGTCAGATGCACTGCCCAGCGGTAACGATTTTCCAGTGTATTTCCTTCGATAATACATCCACCCGGAAAACGCAAAAAACCGGGATGCAAGCCTTTTAACAGGTCAAACAGATCTTTGCGGAACACACCTGCCACCGCATCGTCCGGCATCATGGAAATCAAATCGAACTCGACCGTGCCGGGCTTTGTCAGGCTGATCGTAAATCTGCCGTTCCGGATTGTCTCCCCGGCTTCCAGTACTGCTTCATACAGGTTCCATTTCTGCCAGGTTTTCTCCGGCGCATGGATGCAGGAAACCTCTGCCTGCGCGCAGATTCTGCCGTCCTTTGTGACCTGTACCGTAATATTCCCTTCCGGATACTGCGCCGCCCGCGCATAAAACCGAACGGTGTAGGTCTTTCCTTTTTCCAGATAAATACCGTCGTACGCCTTATTCCAGAAGCCCTGTCCGGCATCCTGTGCCGTGAACCGCAGATACCACGGATTCACGCGGCTGATCGGGCTGCCCGTCACATACTCCATGCGGCCCTCACCACATTCTTTGGTCGCATTCCAGCCATAGCCCCATGCAGGCTTGGTATAGTAGTCTCCCACGTCCCCGTAACAGTCCACAAAGGAAAACGACCGGTTTTCAATCATCTCTGCGTACAGACCGCCGTCCGCCGCGTAGTTGATATCCTCAAAAAACAGACCGATCATGCCATCCTGAACCGCCGCCTTTTTGCAGTTTGAAATCTGAAGCTTCACAACAATGCCCTCCTTCTTATCTATTTGTAAGATTCTTTAGTTTTGTTTAAATTATTATACTTCGTGCAAAACATCTTTGTAAAGAGGGGGATGGAATTATTTTCCCGCCGCGACGCGCTGCGGATACCATTTTTCAAACCAACCCGTAAAGATGCCCATGAGCACGGTCGCCGTATTGTTTAAGATCTGCATCAGTGCCGTATACCCTGCCGGCAGCAGAAATGCCGACCAAATTGCAATCAGAATGTAGAGGATTCCCCAGCCAGCCGCCAGGATTCTGTTCGCTTTCATAAAAATCGGATTTTCCAGCGCATCGTCGCCATGGTAGTTGTATTTGACATAAGCCGCACAGAGTGGCTCTTTTGTCAGGCAGGATAACAGCCACATCAGCCCGAAGCCCAGATATCCGGCAAGCAGTGCGATATTGACGCAGCCTTTTTGCAGGGCGAGGACAGAAAGCAGTGCGACAATTCCAAAGGAAAGCCGGTCATAAACCGTCAGCTTCCGGTTCCACGCAGCAAGCGGCAGGCATGCGCAGATCGCCAGCGTCACGATCGCTCCGACATTTCCTCCGACAGGCACTGCCACCCAGAACGTAATCCACGCTGCCAACATGAAAATCATCTGCGGCTGTTTTTCTTTTTCTGCTGTCCTCCCGTCGGAATTTTTGCCGGATTTTTCTTTTCCCGCAGCTGCATTTGCTGCACCAAAGAAATCATCCCAGTGTATCATCAGGGAAAAATCTCCGGTCACGCGATACATTCCTTTTGCCAGTGCTGCATCCCCACGGATCTCTCCCCTTGCAATCGACTGCCAGACGTCCCAGGGCGTCTCGATCACCGTCGTTGCCTCCCTGCTGCCTGCATCCAGCACCGTGCTGCCGTCTTTTCCGAGCACGATCTGCCATGCTTTTCCCAGGTCTGTATAGCGGATTTCCAGCACGCGCTCTTTTTGGTCGAAGCTGTCTTTGTTATAAAGCGCCGCCATCTGCCTGGTAAAGGTCAGCACCGGATCTTCCTTTTCGCCGCTCTTTTTTTCCACGCCCCAGCTCGCATCCGCCATTTTTTCAAATACATCTCTCGGATACAGAAGTTCCCTCAGCTTTTCCTTCGTGTCTTCTGAGATCGCCTGTTTCTGTGCGTATTCGCGCCCCGCCTGTCTGACGCATTCCAGATATTCATCCGTCCGCGCCTTTAATTCCGGAACACGGAACAGCTCACCCTGTCCGCAGAAAATGCTTTCATACTGCCCTGCGCCGCACACATGGTCGAACAGCTTCGTCACGCTGTCGTAATTATTCTTTGCGGTATAAAATCCGCAGGTGGAAATCAGCAGATGCCGCTTACCGCTCATATCGTATCGGGACGGATGCCCGCCGCTCCCGGTCTGCCCCTCCTGCTCTTCCATAAACGGGAGGTTCATGGGCAGCTGCCTGTCGATAAAGTTTTTCAAAAGCCCCGGAACGCTGAAATAGTAAAGCGGAAAGCTCCAGATCATGAGATCCGCCCACAGCTCTCCTTCGATGCCCTCCTGCATGTCGTCTGTCATCACGCATTTGCCCGGCGTTTTGTTCCAGCAGGCAAAACAGCCCCTACAGGGAGCGATCTTTTTCTCGGAAAGGTTCATCTGTCTGATCTCTGCATCCTTATCGATTTCCAAAATGCCCTCCAGAAATGCTTTGGAGAGCTTTAACGTGTTGCTTCGATCGCCTTTCGGGCTTCCATTGATCAAAAGAATTTTCATACCAATCTCCATTTCGCAGGCGCTTTGCGCCGAAAAAACCGCGAGACGAACATCCAGTTCGTCTCTGCGATCCTGGCTACTTTGTGTCGCCTGCGACACAGTTTCTCTTATGTTCAGTATAGCACACCCGAATATCCGCTGCATTGTCATTTTGGTAAAATCTGCCGTTTTTCGACCCTTATACTCCGCTGTGTTACGGCACATCTACCATAATCACATCCGGTCCGATCTGTTTGATATCCTGATACGCAATCGCATACTCCGTATCGCAGCCAAACAGGCATTTCCAGTTTTTGCCGCCGATGCCCGGCACAATAATTTTCTGGATCACGCCGCTGCACTCATCGAACTCGAAGTCCGTCACATGTCCCATTTTTCGGCAGTCGCGTAAGTTTACGACTTCCTTGCTTTTTAATTCTGAAAAAAGCATCCGAAATTCTCCCGTTTTTTCTATCCTATGCAGCGGCGCGCACGCTGGTGCAGCGCTTTTCACTACGGCTGCAATGCGCTGCAATGCATCAAAATCTGCGTCATCGCTTTGAATAAATTCCGTTTTTTCGTCCATGCTCTTTTCATAGCTTTTCAATCACAGGAGGCAATGCCATGGCACTCAACAAAGTGGAAATCTGCGGCGTCAACACCGCCCGCCTGCCGATCCTAACCAATGAAGAAAAAGACGCGCTTTTTATCCAGATCCGGCAGGGCGACGCCGAGGCACGGGAACAGTTTATCAAGGGAAATCTGCGGCTCGTTTTGAGCGTCATCCGACGCTTTTCCTCTGCAGGGGAAAACGTAGACGATCTATTTCAGATTGGCTGTATCGGTCTGATCAAGTCCATCGACAACTTCGATCCGACGATCGGGGTTAAGTTTTCCACTTACGCAGTTCCCATGATTATAGGTGAGATAAGACGTTACCTGCGCGACAATAACTCTATCCGCGTCAGCCGTTCCCTGCGCGACACTGCCTACAAGGCAATCCACACCAAAGAAATACTCTCAAAGACGGAAAACAAAGAGCCGACTCTCGACGAAATTGCCGCCGAATCCGGCATTTCTAAAGAGGACATCGTTTTCGCCCTCGATGCCATCCAGAGTCCTCTCAGTCTTTATGACCCGGTCTACACCGATGGCGGTGACACACTCTATGTCATGGACCAGATCAGTGACAAGAAAAACCGGGAAGAAAACTGGATTGAAGAGCTGTCCCTAAACGATGCTCTCGACCGGTTAAACGAACGTGAAAATTATATCTTAAAACTTCGCTTTTTTGAAGGAAAAACGCAGATGGAAGTGGCTGACGAGATCCATATCTCCCAGGCTCAGGTCAGCCGCTTAGAAAAATCTGCGTTAAAATCCATTCGTCATTATCTGTCGCTCTAACGATCCCATTTATTGCACAGAGCATTGATCTGATCTGCAAATTTGCCAAGTTCTTTGTTTGGCATTCCCTCACACTTATTGATAACCGTAAGAAGTCTCTGGCCTGCAGCAAGCAGTCTTGCAAATACATTGCTCGATGCACGGCTCTTCTCTGTTATCTTCTTCTCTGCCCGTTCTCTGGATCCTTCGCGTACCTGCTCGCCGGTTGCAAGGTCAAATGCATCTCCCGGGAACGGCGCATAGGCCTCATACCCCAAAGTATCTTTCAAATGATCCGCGAACTGCTCCGTAACTTTGTCTTCCCCGTGTACCACAAATACTTTTTTCGGCTTATTTTCAAATGCTGCCGCCCATTTTGTCAGTTGTTCCACATCTGCGTGGCCGCTGATACCCGGCAGGTTCTCGATTCTTGCCGCAACCTCGATTGTCTCACCAAAGAGCCTTACCTCTTTTGCACCATTTAAGAGTGAAAAGCCAAGTGTTCCCGGCACCTGATATCCCACAAATAAGATCGTGGAATCTTTTCTCCACAGATTATGTTTCAAATGGTGGCGGATACGTCCCGCCTCACACATTCCGGATGCAGAGATAATAACTTTGGGATTATCATTAAAGTTGATCATTTTTGACTCATCACTTGTGATCGCCATTTTAAGTCCCGGAAATCCGATCGGATTAATCCCCTGCTGCACAAGTGCTCTCGCATCTTCGTCAAAACATTCTTCCACACTCTTGTTAAAAATGCTTGTCGCTTCAACCGCTAACGGACTGTCTATGTATACCTCAAAATTTTCAAATTCCGGCAGCAGATGCTCACTCTTGATCCTGCGGATAAAATAAAGCATCTCCTGTGTTCTGCCCACGGAAAATGCAGGAACGACCAGATTACCGCCGCGTTCATACAATGTTTCTTTGATCACTTTTGCCAGGGCGATCGCGAAATCCGGAGGTGTATTGTGTTTTCTGTCACCATAGGTTGACTCCATGATCACATAATCGGCATCTTTGATGTATTCCGGATCTTTGATGAGCGGACGGTTACCTGGTCCGATATCACCGGAAAATGCCAGTTTTACCTCTGTACCATCATCATCCCTCACCCACATTTCAATGCTTGAGGATCCAAGCAGATGACCTGCATCTACAAAACGGATCTCAAGTCCGTCACAGACTTTGATCTTTTTCTGATAATCACACGGCACAAAATGGCTCAGTACACTCATCGCATCATTCATATCATAAAGAGGCACCACTTCCGGTTTTCCGGCCCGTTTTGCCTTACGATTGCGCCATTCTGCCTCGAACATCTGGATATGTGCACTGTCTTTGAGCATAATGTTGCAGAGTTCATTGGTCGCTAAGGTACAGTATATTTTGCCGCGGAAACCATGATTGTATAAAAGCGGCAATAATCCGGAATGATCAATATGTGCATGCGTCACAAATACATAATCGATCATCGCTGCATTGACCGGAATCTCCTGATTTGTGTACAGATCCGGCCCCTGTTCCATACCACAGTCCACCAGTATATGCTTATCTCCAAAGGATAGATAATGGCAACTGCCTGTTACCTCATGTGCTGCGCCTAAAAATTCCAATACCATATGAAGTCCCCCATTCTGTCTGCTTTTCTTTCATTATACTATTTTTCAGCTATATGCACAATATTTTTTCATATTTTATATATTTTTTAACTATTTTGTCGTTTTACCAGACAAAAAGCAGAGAGACTTTACTCAAGACGCACGATTTCTTTTTTCAGTCTTCCCATGATCTTTTTTTCCAGTCTGGATATGTAGGACTGGGAAATACCAAGCATATCCGCAACCTCTTTCTGGGTTTTTTCCTCTCCATCGATGGAATTTAACCCAAACCGCAGTTCAATGATCATCCGTTCCCTGCCAGATAGTTTTCCAATCGCTGTCTTAAGCAGCCGATGTTCCACATCCGTTTCAATGTCGTGATAGATCACGTCCTCATCGGTTCCTAAGATATCCGAAAGTAACAGCTCATTTCCGTCCCAGTCCACGTTTAAAGGCTCATCAATAGACACTTCCATTCTCGTTTTGCTGTTTCGCCGCAGATACATCAGAATTTCATTTTCAATGCATCTCGAAGCGTAGGTCGCAAGTTTGATATTTTTCCCGGGATTAAATGTGTTGATTGCTTTGATCAGACCAATCGTACCGATAGAAATCAGATCCTCCACCCCGACGCCGGTATTATCAAATTTTTTTGCAATATACACCACAAGCCGCAAGTTATGTTCAATCAGCTGTTTTCTTGCAAGCTGTCCGCTCTCATCACTGGTAAGCATCTCTATGCATACCGCCTCATCTTCACCGGCAAGCGGCGGCGGAAGCACCTCTGCGCCTCCGATATAATGCACCTCATCCTTTTTCTTTCGAAAAATACCAGGAAATATCATCGTTCTTATCTTTGGTATCGCAAATTTTATGTACATTTTCAATTCCACCTTAATTCTTATTTTCTGTCTTGCCGCCCTGTGGCATAATGCTCGAAGCATTTAAGAGCATTTCATATTCCTTACCGTCAAACAGCATCTTATCTGCGGTTCCAATCGCTGCATGTGGGATTTTTACCGCACGTTTTCCCTGAAAAACAGTCATTTCATCCACATTTGTTACCGCGATCAGTCCATCCTTTTCCCCCAGTGACCGATATGGCACAAAACGAACCAGATCCTTTTCTTTTGTAAAGAATTTTTCCGCCACAGATCCCGATAGAATACTGATCTCCTGTCCTGTGTACGGATCCGTCAGCTGATTCCCGCTATCCCAGTATGCACGCAGCCTGATATGCCTTTCTCCTTTTTTTAACTCTGCAGGATATATATGATTTCCATAAACGCGCCTTTCACCAAAACAGATCACTGCCGTAACAACTACCGCTGCCGCAACAAGCATCTGTAAAATTTCATTTTGCGAAAATATATGCTGTTCTAAGAGCCACTCAAGCGCACCTCCCTGTATCACGCACATAAAATAGGTCACAACCCAGTTTTCTAAATAACTGCGTTTTCCTTCCCAACCAAAACAAAAAAATACCATCCCTGTGTTTAAAACAAAATGTGCGATCAAAAAATACAGGATCCTGTTATTGATAAAGCACACCAGAAACAGATGAATCAGCGAAAACATCAGCGATACCGCAAACAGCCGCCCGGGATGTATCCTCCGTTTCAGCAGGCAGTTGCATCCAAGTATTGCCATATAGTCCATAAACAGATTTTCAAGCAGGAACACATCTGCATAAAATACATAGATCTCGTCTCACCCCTTTTCTCCAGACTCTTTCGTATCTTTACTGTTATTATAAAACAGTACAACTTTACTTTTTGTCAAAACAGGTACTCCAAATCCCGCAAATCATCCCTTATTTTCGACAAGCGTTGTTCTTTTCTATATATAAAAAGAGATTTATGTGTTTTCTCTTCAAACACATAAATCTCTTTTCAGATGTATAAACTGCTGCTGCAGCCCGCGTACTTTGCAGGCATATCTGTTGTTATGTTTTCTAATATTTTATCTCAGATATTATTTTCTTGAATTTTTAAGGAAATCCGGAATTTTAATATCCATTGGCTGTACTGTGCTCTCAGGCTGACGCGGTCTCTGAATACCAGAAAATGATGGTGCAGCCGTCTGTGTCTGCGTATGTGCCTGTACACTTGCACCAAGATTTGCCGCCTGTCTGTTGATGCCAGGTGTTCCAACCGGTCTTGTAACGTTTGTTGTATTTCCATAGCGGAGATCCGGCATAATCTTGCTCTTCGGTGCTGCCGCATTCTCAAGTCCTGTTGCGATAACTGTGATCGTAGCTTCATCTGTCATAGACTCATCATACTTCGCACCAAAAATAATGTTTGCATTATCACCTGCAAGATCCTGAACATAGCTTGCTGCATCGTTCGCATCCATCAGGGAAATATCACCGGAAATATTGATAATAACATGGGATGCACCATTGATCGTGGTCTCTAACAGCGGACTCGCAACTGCAAGTTTGACAGCTTCGATTGCTTTGTCATCTCCCTTGGCATTACCGATACCGATATGTGCCATACCCTTGTCCTTCATGACAGTCTGTACATCTGCGAAATCAAGGTTGATAAGTGCAGGAAGATTAATAAGATCAGTGATTCCCTGAACTGCCTGCTGCAATACCTCATCTGCCTTCTTGAGTGCATCCGGCATTGTTGTGCGACGGTCTACTATCTCGAGAAGCTTATCATTTGGAATGACAATAAGTGTATCAACGCTCTCCTTAAGTCTCTCTATTCCTGAAACAGCATTAATCATTCGCTGCTTTGCCTCAAATTTGAATGGCTTTGTAACAACACCAACTGTAAGTATGCCCTGATCCTTTGCTATCTTTGCAACAACAGGAGCTGCACCTGTACCGGTTCCGCCTCCCATACCACATGTGACGAATACCATATCAGCGCCCTTTACTGCTGCCTGAAGCTCCTCTGCGCTCTCCTCAGCGGCCTTCTGACCGATCTCAGGCTGCGCACCTGCGCCGAGTCCCTTTGTAAGCTTCTCTCCAATCTGTATAAGTGTAGGAGCCTTACAAAGCTGTAAAGCCTGCTTATCTGTATTGATACCGATAAACTCTACTCCACCAATATTCTCATCAATCATTCTGTTAACTGCATTGTTACCGGCTCCTCCGACTCCAATGACAATAATCTTTGCGCTGTTATCAGCCTCGTTAGTTCTTATCTCAAGCAAGGTGATTCCTCCTCTTTCTTTCCCAAAATTTAATTTTCTATATAAAAATATCGAATATTCTTAAACTCATTTATTCTATAATATAATTTTTCTCCAAAATAATCAACTATAAAATATGATTTTTTTTATTTAGTTTTACATTATTCTGACTTGTCAAACACAATATTTGTTGTTTCTTCCGTCCAGCTCTCTAAATGTAGTGTACCGGACTGTCCCTCAAGCGATGGCATGATAGCCTTAAGCCTCTCTATTTTACGTGTAAGCTTTGTCGTGTCACCAATTATCACACTCACATTACCATACTTGGCTACCGGTGCATTTTGCGCACCATAATCCACAGAATCTGGCACAAGGTCCTGCCTTTTTAATCCCTGGGTAAGCTCAAGGATATCTTTTAGCATAGCCTGCTTAATAGGCAGCTTCTCATAAAGCACTACCTTGTCACAGCTTATGCCGTCTATACATGGCACACCCGGCACCGTGTCTGAGGATGTCTCCACCACAAAGCCATCCTTATCAAAATATGCATTCTCATTAATTCCCGGAATATATATGTATCCAAGCATTCCTTTTTCATAAACTGATATATGAAGAGTATGCGGACTATCCAGGCTTATGCTCATTGTATCAATAAACGGTATTTTTTTTGTATCCTTTACCTTATATTTCAGATAGACATACAGTGAGTTCCATGAGAACTTATCATTAAGCACCGCATCCTCTATAGTCTTTTGGTCGTAAAGCTCATTGCCCTCGACAACTACCTTTTTTACCGTAAACAGCTTAAGTGCAATGAGAAACAGTATCGCGAGCACTGCTATCGTAATTAGCAGTCCCATAAAAAAATGCTTTAATCTCTTTTTATGTTTTCTTTTTTTCTTAATCATTATATTACACGCCTTAATCTACACATTTTCAAGCCTGATGCCTCTTGACACAGACAAAACAAGCCCTATTTCCGCCATCAGGAATATGATTGACGTACCTCCATAGCTGATAAACGGCAGAATAACACCGGTATTTGGAAGTGAATTGGTAACTACCGCAATATTCAGTATCACCTGGATTGCAATATGACTCATCACACCAATCACTAAAAGCGAGCCATACAAATCCCTTGCATTGTTTGCAATGACCATCATACGCCATATAAGCAGTATAAAAAGTAAAATAAGGCAGATAGCGCCAAACAGTCCAAGCTCTTCACAAATAATTGTAAATATCATATCATTTTGTGACTCCGGCACATTGCCAAGCTTCTGTAAGCTCTCTCCAAGTCCTTTTCCAAACAATCCGCCCGAGCCTATCGCATAAAGTCCCATCATAGTCTGGAATACTGCGTCTGTTCCCGCAGTCTCCGGATGCAGCCATGCCTCAATACGTGTACTTCTATAGCCTGCAAGCATGACAAACGCCACTGCAAACACAACTACCGCCACT
>OHLJ01001351.1_pt1 | contig 10829 bp, 5 predicted proteins | sample 1568991 | NCBI WGS metagenome assembly OHLJ01 (sample SAMEA3879601, study PRJEB24766) | human gut metagenome | biome: human-associated habitat; feature: feces | place: USA | collected 1985/1987
TTATACTGTCTCTGTTGTGGATAAAAATATCCTGTATTACTGCTTGGAGCAACTTCTGGGTCTACTTTTTTCAATTAATCCCAAGTGATCAGATTAAAACCGCTGGCAAATATTTTCAGAGAACTGAAAGGTGTTTTCCTTAACATCTTCTTATCAAATGTATAAGAAATCATCACGTTTTTCAAGCGGAGGTATTTCCCGTCTTTTAGCCAGAAGTCTGACAGGTAATAGTTCTGGTGACTCTCTTTGGAACCTTGTAAGAAGCGGGGATAGGTAGCCGTTGCTGCCGTTTCCGGAGTCCATCGATTTATATGTTCTTCATAATAATTTCCGGTCATATTATCCCATCCGAGGTCTTGATAAAGATATACTGAGCTTCTTGCAGCTCCTTGAAACATTACGCTAACATCAAATCCTTTATAACTTGCTCCTAATTGTAATGAGTAGGTCATTTCCGGTACTGTGGAATATCCGATAGGAGCTTGGTCGTTTTCATCAACTATTCCGTCTCCGTTGATATCTTTATATTTAATATCTCCGGGTTTGAGATTGGTCAGTCCGAATTGCTGGGGAGAACTTGCTATTTCATCGTATGAAGAAAAAAATCCGTCATATTGATATCCGATGAATTGTTTGATCGGTAATCCTGCTTCATACATATAAGGATACGGTTTGGCTGCTTCACTCTTTTCAATGACTTTATTACGGTTGAAAGCATAAATACCTTTCAGATAATAGTTTACTTTCCCGATTGTACTGTTCCAACCCAATTCCATTTCAAACCCCTTGTTTTCTACGATACCGAAGTTATAAGGTGGTAATCCTACTGCACCGGCTGCCAGAACATAACGTTTAGGATTCGTGAGAATGTCTTCACGCCTTTCTTTGAAAAAATCTATGTTCATACTTAAGGACGAATCAAACCAAGCCGATTCGACCCCTATGTTATATTTGGTCGCAGTTTCCCAAGTTACCACATTGGGCATTTGAATTTCCGATAATCCCGCAGTGATAGCAGTTCCTGTTCCTTCTCCGAAAGCGTATCCTGAATTAACTCCACCCATTTTCTCTGTTCCGTATGCTCCGACGTAATAGTAATTAAAGGAACTTCCTAAATTATCATTCCCGACTTTACCTATTGAAGCACGGAGTTTCATAAAATTCAGAATTTTGTTTTCCGGGAAGAATGTTTCGCTGGTCGGAATCCATCCGATAGAACCTGAGGGGAAAAATGCATACCGATTTCCTTTAGAGAAACGGTTCGAACCATTGTATCCGCCATTTACTTCGATCAGATAACGACCTCCGAAGTCGTAGTTGATACGGCCTACCAGGTTTTGGTATATATGCGGTACATATACATATTCCGTTCCTCCTGATGGTCTTGAAATGGATTGGATACTTCCGGAGATCATTCCCGATAGATTATGTAATTCGGCCAGAGTTGTCTTATATCGGAGGGCTATTTCTCCATAGGTTTTATAAGTTGCGGCGATTTTATCGGATCCGACGTTTGGAGGAGAAATTCCTGCCAATCCTTGGGTATAAGAATCACTTTCCGGATTGTATTTATAGATATAAGGTCTCCATTGCATGCCACGCCAGTTACCCCAATCAGAGTCGAAAGAAAATCGTCCATCAATGCTCAGACCTTTTAATAACTTTCTCAGGTTGTATTTAAAGCGGATGGAGGATTCCATCGAACTGTTATAGTCTGTGCGATACCCAGTATAGGCCAGTGTTACTAAAGGATTTTGACGCCATAACCCATCGTTGGCAGCCATGCTTCCGTCAGGGTTTACAATCGGGTAACTTTGCGGTGAACAACGGTAGAACATGCCGAAAAGGCGCATATTCTCGGAATTGGAAGTCAGCCCATCGTAAGCCGCCGGACGGTTCTGTTTACGAAAGATATAAGATAGATCTACACTCAATGTAAAATCATCGTTTAGAGATATGTCAATGTTTGACCGGGCCGTGGTACGGGTAAAATAGTATTCGGCGTCATAATCCGGTTGTGTCAGTGCTTCGCCTACCGCAGGAGACAGTTCTATCAGCTTCTGAATAGTCGGGTGTTTTTTTATTTCGTTGACATCAGTTTGGAACATGCCGTCTTGTTGAAAATGAGAGAAAGAAACAAAATACTTTAATTTCTTTGTTCCGCCGGATATATTCACATTGTATTTTTGGGTAAAACCATTTTTGGTGAACATGTCTACATAGTGATTGTCCGGGTGTGTGAAAGGTGATAGCTGGGTTTTGTACAGATAGATATCGTATTCGGAAACACCGATTCTCTTGGTGTTAGCGACTTTAGAAGGGTCTAAGTCATCGTTCATGGTACCTTCCCTTTGAAATCGTCCTACAGTAGCAGCATCCAATACTTCAGGAATACGGTTGAATTCTGTTATACCTAATTCGGCTGAGAAATTGATTTGTGCTTTAGAGCGTTCCTGACCACGGCGAGTTACCAGGATTACTCCGTTAGCGCCACGGACACCGTATACGGCTGTTGCCGAGGCATCTTTCAGGATAGAGATACTTTCGATATCGTCCTGATTGATTTGTGTAAAACTTCTTTCTACTCCATCTACCAGTACCAATGGTTCCGTTTCATTGAACGAAGCATTCCCACGAATAAACATTTTAGCCTCATCCCCACCGGGACGACCGCTTTCCTGTCGGGTAACTAATCCTGGGATGCGTCCTGTCAAGGCATTGGTAACACTGGATACGGGAACCGAGGTCAGTTCTTTATTTCCCACATTGCTGATAGCCCCTGTGATGGATGCTTTTTTTTGGGTGCCGTAACCAACTACAACTACTTCATCGAGGTTTACATTATCTTCCGTCAGAACAACATTCAAGAGGGAAGTGCCTTGCTTTTGAAGATTCAGTTCTGCCTTTTTGTAACCGATCATGCTTACTTGTATGATTTCCGGCACATTGGGCAGCAACGAGATGGTGAATATCCCGTCGATATTGGTAATTACGCCATTGGATGTTCCTTTTTGGATAACGGTTGCCCCGATAAGGGTTTCGCCGGAACTATCTGTGACTTTACCGTTTATAGTGCGTTGTGCAAATAGAGATAAATAGCTCAACAGGCACAAGCATATTAATAGTATTTTTTTCATATTAATGTTTTTATTTCAAATCATTCATACTGTTTTATTTTCCCTTACCATCCCGGATTCTGCTCTATATTGGGGCTGTTCCGTAGTTCCTGAAGTGGAATGGGGTGGTAGTACATATGCCGGGAGAAACTGCGTCTGCTATCTACGGTGAAGTATGAATAATGGTCTTCTCCTGCGATAGTTTGTATTTCGACCCCTGTTATGTTTTGATTCAGACTTTGTTCGGCATCCAGCCAACGGCGCAGATCGAAGTATCTGTGTTCTTCAAAGCTGAGTTCGATGCGTCTTTCCTGTTTGATCTTTTCCAGCATTTTTTCCGGAGTCGTTACTCCTTCAAGGAATTTGTCGGTTGTGGTGAAACCGGCACGACGTCTTACCATTTCGATGGCTCCTTTGGCGGTCAGCCCGAAACCTTCCGGATCCGTATCGATGCCGTATCCCAATGTCATTGCTTCTGAATACATCAGTAGGACATCTGCCAGACGAATGATGGGGTAATAATGAAAAGCTGTAGCCGGATTCTGCACTCCATTGAATTTCACGTTCAGGTCGAGGAACTTTTTCAGATAGTATCCTGTGGTAGTTGATCCTCTGACTACTGTATTCAACCCGTTATTATCACCCGGATCCCTTCGGGTGTAGATAGTGCCGTGAGTGCCGAATGTGGCGGCATTATATACTATTGTGCTGTACAGGCGGGGATCACGTCCGATGTATTGTTCTGCGCCGGTGGTTGTAGAGCGTACAAACTGGCTTCCGTCTGCCATTGTAAATGCATCTACGAATTCCTGTGATGGTACGGTTCCACCTCCTTTATTCTCCCCTTGCCGGGACAAGGCAGGAGGATATTGCCGTTCTTCCAGTCCATTTGCCTTTACACTGTTTCGTGTTACGATATATTCTGTATTATTATTGGGTTGTATAATAAATAATTTCTCGTAATCGGTGTTCAGTGTGTATTTATTCTGACCGTTGGTTTTCTTCAGATTAATAACATCTGCACAGGCTTTAGCAGCCGTTTGCCACTTCGTCGTAACATCTGTGCTGCCTACATATCCAAGTAATGGATTGGTATTGGTGGTTTGGTTGTATAGCGGACTGGCAGCATACACTAATGTTTTGGCTTTGATTGCAAGTGCTGCTCCTTTGGTCATGTTGCCATATCCTCCGGCAGCTCCACGCGGTTCTACATTCAGATCGGCGGCTGCAGCATCGCACAGGCCGATAATATGATTCACGCAATCGGCAAATGAACTGCGGCGTATATTGCGCATTTCTTCGCTTCCCAACTCGTATACCTTGTCGATGATCGGATAACCTCCGTAATGGCGGAGCAAGTCGAATTCGAACACTGCCCGGAGCGCATTTAGTTCGGCAATGAGTGTCTTTTTGGTCTGTTCGATTTCTTCAGGAGTTTTATTTTGCAAACGCAGTGTATACTTCCGGTAATTCTCTATTGCATACAAGGCTTGGTGAATCCCTTTATAAGAGTTCTTCCAGCATTCTTCTACAGGTGTGTTGGAGGTCGCAAATCCCTGTGCCAGCGTATGTATCTTAGAGTCGTAAACCACAGAAGTTCCATTGTCGGTGGCTGCTTCGAGAAAAGCATCGTCCACTCGGCTCATGCCACCTTTCAGGTAACTGTATGCCTGAGTCGTGGGACGTTCGTACAAGGCTTCCGATGAAAATATATCTTCAGCATCCGAGCGTTCGTAGGGAAGTTCGTCCATGTAGTTGCATCCGGTCATTCCCACCGCTACAAATAATAGAAATAGTATGTTGTTTCTTTTTTTCATATCGTGATCATTGTTTTATTTACAATCATTGTCATTCCGGTCAGAATTTAATGGATAACCCTAAATTGATATTCCGGGTCAGAGGTACGCTGTTACCGTTCTCGTCAGCTTCCGGATCGATTACTTCCATGTTGCTCCAGGTACACACATTGTATGCATTGGCAAATACTTGCAGGCCTTTGACGAAACTCTTGGCGAACATCTTTTCGGGAAATTTATATTCCAATTGAATGGTATTCAACCGGAGGTATCTGATGTTCTTAATCCAGATAGTGTTGTCCATTGTGTTATTGGTCCCTGTAGTATTGTCGAGCGATATGCGCGGATATTTTGCTGTCGGGTTTTCTGGTGTCCAGTAATCGGTTTGGTGTGCATAGATCGTTCCGTTATTGTAGAACGGATAAGCTACTCTACCGCCATTGATGTTGCGTGAGAATTTTCCCGCACCGGTAAATACGGCCGAAAGACTGAAACCTTTGTAAGAGAAACCGATATTTGCACTGTAATAAAGTTTGGGTACATCGGCATATCCGATAGGCACCTGGTCTTCTGAGTTGATTACACCGTCGCCGTTGATATCTTTATAGCGGATGTCTCCCGGATGAACAGTTCCGAACGTGTGATAAGGTGCTGCGGCTATCTCTTCATAGGAGTTGAAAAAGCCTTCGGCTATATATCCTCTTTTGGTACCGATAGAGTAACCCGCATTACGCATCCACGGGTAGGGCTGTTCAGCCTGTCCGTCTTCTTCCAACAGGTTGTTGGCATAAGAGAAAGTTCCGCCTACTATATATCCCCAGTCACCGATTTTATCGTTCCATCTTGCGGTAAGTTCCACGCCTTGTGAATGTGTTTTTCCCAGATTCTCCGAGATTCCCACATCATATCCGTATAGGAAACTTAAGCGATTGTTGGTCATATAGATGTCTGTTCGTTTATCATGGAAATATTCGGCTGTGATGTTGAATCGGTTATTGAATAAACCGGCTTCAAGTCCGATGTTGCCTTGTTGAACTTTTTCCCAGGTTGCATTGGGATCAGCGATAATACCTTCCCGGTATCCGGGAGAACCCGCCATACTGTTTCCAAAGGGATAACTGCCCGGTACGTTTTCGAGCGACCCGATATAAGCATGTTCGGCAATACCCCGATAGTTTCCTGTTTTGCCGAAGGAACCTTTTAGCTTTAGATAAGGGATCCACTCTTTGATGCCTTCGAAGAAGGATTCATTGGATAGAGTCCAGCCGGCGGCAATGGTCGGGAAGAATCCGAAACGGTCGCCTTTTTTGAAAAGATAGGCACCGGAGTAGCTCATCAGAAGGTCGATTCCATATCTTTGGTCATAATTGTATCCCAACCATGCGTTGGCACTTTGAAAACGTTTCGGGATACTCACTTCATTGGAACTTTCGTATTGGTTATAGAAAGCAAGTGCGGAGAGCTTATGTTCACCGAAGTTTCTGACGTAGGATAGTTGGGCTTCGATGGTGGTGCGCCTGTATGAATCTTTGGTACCTATGGTATTCTGCATCTTGGTGTCCTCGCCTGTCTTCATCAGTACGTTGGGAGTGTTGCTTTCCGGATTCAACAGATAGGAGGCATATCCTTTGGAACGGTTGGTAACAGCCTGCGTATAGGAATCCATAGAGAACGTGACGGATGCCGAAAGTCCTTTGGTTATCATATTCAGATTTTGGGAAACTTTGGCCCGGAAAGATCCGTACGTGGAGTGGAAAGTACCATAACCGGCTCTGTTTAGGAGTGCCCATGGATTGATTCTTCCGTCACCGGCTACTATTTTTCCATTATAACTGCTTACTCTGTCACCCGATTGGTCTACATATTTTCCGTTGTCAACGTAATACTCCGGGAACAAGTTGGGCGGAGTGGATAATAGAGCCTGATATACGGCTGCCGAGTTGTTGCCTGGGCGGTTTTGCTTTTCGTCGAGTCCGTATAAGTCCAATGAAAGCAGGGTAGTCGATGTAACGTCGAATTCTACATTGGAACGTACGTTAAAGCGGTCTATTCCGTTGTTAGTGCTGTAATCGTATTCGTCGCCTGTTTTGTAGAAACCGTCCTGGGTAAGAAATCCGGCGTTGATGAAATACCGTACTTTTGCAGAACCACCGTATAGGTTGAGGTTGTATCGCTGCATCCACGAACATGGCTTCATCAGATTATCGAGCCAGTTTACATCCGGATAAAGTTCGTTGTTGGTACCATTGCGGTATCTGGATAAATAATAGTCCGTATAAAGAGGTTCACCTCCTTTGTTTAACATCGCTTTGTTGTAATGAGTGGCATAACCTAAAGCGTTCAGTCTGTCCAGTTGTTTTAACGGTTGCTGGTTTATGACCTGTGCGGTCAATTCTATCTGTGGCTTGCCAATCACACCTTTGCGTGTATTAACCAGTATGGCACCGTTTGAACCTCGCATTCCATACAAAGCTGTGGCAGCTGCGTCTTTCAGGACAATGACCTCTTCGATCTCGTATGGGGATAAAGAGCCAAACTCCCGCTCCTGCCCGTCTACCAGCACCAGTACCCCTTCTGAATTGGTTCCTGTACGCAATCCTCTTATCCAATAGTTCGGTGCTTCATTCAGTATCCCGCCGCTTTTCTGACGGGAATAAAAACCCGGAACGAGACCGGCCAATGCATTACCTAAATTAGAAATGGGTAAATTACGAATTTGATCGCCGCTAACCCGATAAGCTGATCCGTTGAACTCGTCCCAGTTGATTTTCTGGAAGGACAAATCCAGCTCTTTAGTTTTCTCCTTGTCCGTATCCATTGTCTCCTGAGAGAAAGTGAAATTTGAGAAAAGCAGCATGTGGCATGCAAACAGACACCATAACCGTTTTCTTGCCAAAGGACGAAAAGTTCGAAAGCGTTTCATGTTTTCGTGTTCTTTCATCATAAAATTAAGTATTAACATTTGATTAATTTATTTAGAAGCGTTTCTTCTTTGTCGTTGCGAAGGTATACGCTTTTTTTAAGTTTGTATCTTCATCATTGTTCTTAAGATGGCTATTTATGTTCATCGGAAGGCTTTTCGTAGGCATCCTATTGTTTTTTGCGGATATCCATTTCGGCACCTGTATCACCCTGTTCCGTCATCCACTTTTCCAATGCCGCTTGCATGGTGGCGATGCGTTTGGTATGTTTTCGTTCGGTGGCGATGTTATTCAGTTCCCAAGGGTCGTTCTTCAAATCGTAGAATTCGATGGCGGGACGTGTGGTATAATGATCGACCAGAAAGCGGGCCTGTTCATTTTGTCCGGCCTGTTGCAGCCAACTTTCCCACATCTCATCTTTATTTTTCTTTCCCATCATATGTTTAAGAAAGAAAGGCTGATCGTGCTTCAGATTCAGAATCAGTTTATAGCGTTTGTCCTGTATGCTTCTGACCGGATACGGATTCCCTTCCGGGACATTGTTGTGCATGCAGTAAGCCCATTTCCGGTGTTCTTTCTTCTTTCCCTGCAATACGGGCAGGAAGCTGCGGCCGTCGATCTGCCCGATTGTTCCGTTTCCGATGAAATCCATCAAGGTGGGTAATATATCTTCGTATTGCACAATGGCGTCGGTAGTACTCCGGGGCTTTATTGTTTTGGGATACCGGGCCAACATAGCACTGTGAGTTCCGTATTGCCAGCATGTCCATTTGCCGAAAGGGAACTTTGGACCTTGCTCACCCAGGAAAATAATCAGGGTATTGTCCAATTGCCCGGTACTTCCGAGTACCTCTAATACGGAACCTACTTCATTGTCTAAGGCGCGTATTTCTGCTAAGTACCGGCGGAATAGTTCGCGGGTTTCATCGTTGTCCACGCAGTTAGGGGGCAACACGATCTTTTCTTTATCGAATTCCTCCGGATTTCCCCATGTCCAGGGGGCATGAGGATGGATGCTGCACACAAAAAGGCAAAAAGGCTTGTTGTCTTTCGTTATAAATTTCCTGATTCCATCGATGGTATATTCGGCCGTGCGGGAGGTGCAGATAGTTTCGAAACCGGATATCTCTTCGAAGTCGAAGACAGAACGTGGATTAGTGTGTTGCTTGCCTGCGCGTCCTACCCTGTAACCAGTCTGTGAGAGATAATGTGTCACTTTTTATGTCCGGGTAGGATGCTTTATGGTTTTGAAACGAACCGTGATGGGCCGGATAGAGACCGGTATACAATGATGCCCGAAGTGGTACACTCATGGCACAGGATGCGTAGTTATTTGTAAAACGCATCCCTTCAGTGGCTATTCTGTCTATATGGGGGGTGATTAAATTTTCTCCGCCGTAACAACTCAGTTCGTTGGAACCTAAGTCATCTGCCAGAATAACGACAATATTAGGTGAATCGGTGCCGGCTGGGGTTACTCCCCAACTTGTAAATAGTGGCAAGCCGGAAAAAAGGGTTAACAAATAAGATCTCATAACACACGATTTTTATTTTTATCTTTGGCAAATGTAAGAAAAGGTGGAGATGTGGATATGCACAGTCTTTCTTTTCAATAGCACTATTGTGCAATGAACTCTGGTTTTATTTAATATACCTTCATAATGGTGCCCGTTAGGAACTCTTTTTAATCTAAATTTTCGACCATGAACAATGCTTGTTGTCCTACGAACAATGCTGTCTCGTGGTATGTAAGCATATGCCTACTTTTGCTTTCGAATAAAACATAAATTTGAATAAAGATGAAACGAGTAAAATTCTTAGTGTTCACCATTATCAGTCTGATGCCATTAACGGCGTATAGTCAAAAGGGGATAACCTCTAACTATACGAACAATCATTATCCTTTATTAGAGAAACCTTACATCGAATTACCTATCGGTGCGATAAAACCTGTTGGTTGGTTGGAGCATCAACTCTCTACAATGGTCTCCGGTCTTACCGGTAATTTAGATAAAATCTACGGGCAGGTGATGGGGGAACGTAACGGATGGCTTGGGGGAGATGGAGATGTGTGGGAAAGAGGACCTTACTGGATTGACGGCCTGCTACCGTTGGCTTACATCTTGGATAATGACACTCTGAAACAAAAAGTGCAACCTTGGATTGAGTGGGCATTGGCTTCTCAGAAAGCGAATGGTTATTTCGGCCCGGATAAGGACAGGGGACCGGAACGGGGACTTCAGCGTAATAATGCACAAGATTGGTGGCCTAAAATGGTTGTATTGAAAATCATGCAACAATATTATTCTGCTACAGGAGACGAGCGGGTCATTACCTTTATGACTAATTATTTTAAATATCAATTGGAGCAATTACCCCAAAATCCGTTGGACAGATGGACGCATTGGGGAAAATTCCGTGGAGGTGATAATCTGATGGTGATTTATTGGCTTTATAATATTACCGGAGATAAGTTCTTGCTCGAGTTAGGCGATTTGGTACACCAACAAACATTGGACTGGACGAATGTTTTTCTCGAAGGAACTCAATTGATGACACAGCACAGCCTGCATACTGTAAACCTGGCTCAAGGCTTTAAAGAACCTGTTATCTATTATCAGCGTGATTATGACCGCAAGCGCATCGACGCCGTGAAGAAGGCATCGGAGGTGATACGCAATACCATTGGGTTTCCTACCGGTATTTGGGCAGGCGATGAGTTGATCCGCTTCGGCGATCCTACGCAAGGTTCTGAATTGTGTGCGGCTGTAGAGATGATGTTTTCTCTTGAAAAGATGTTGGAAATTACCGGAGACACGCAGTGGGCCGATCAACTGGAAAGAATAGCTTATAATGCGTTGCCTACGCAGGTGGATGACAACTGTTCTGTGCGGCAATATTATCAACAGGTGAATCAGATAAAAGTGTCTTATGAACCGAGGACGTTCGTTACTCCTCATTCGCATACGGGAAATCTTTTCGGAGTATTGGCGGGC
>OHLJ01001357.1_pt1 | contig 10762 bp, 8 predicted proteins | sample 1568991 | NCBI WGS metagenome assembly OHLJ01 (sample SAMEA3879601, study PRJEB24766) | human gut metagenome | biome: human-associated habitat; feature: feces | place: USA | collected 1985/1987
TTCAAGCATGCCGTTGACGGCATCCCTCAACGCAACCCAAGCGCCTGAAATCGAGGCGCAACGCGTGCCGCCGTCGGCCTGCAGAACGTCGCAGTCGATCTGGATCGTAAATTCACCGAGCTTCCTTCGGTCGACCGCAGCGCGAAGGCTTCGTCCGATCAGACGCTGGATTTCCTGCGTGCGGCCGGAGGGGGACTTGGACTCGCGCGGCACCCGCACCCGGTTGGCGCGCGGAAGCATGCCGTATTCGGCGGTGATCCAGCCCTTGTTCTGGCCTTTCAGCCAGTTCGGCACTTTTTCCTCGACGCTGGCGGTGCAGACCACGTGGGTGTTGCCGAATTTTACCAGGCAGGAACCTTCCGCGTAGGGGTTGTAGTCGCAAATCAGCTCGATATTGCGCAGCTGGTTGTTTTTTCTGTTGGTGTTACGCATGGTTTTCCCTTCTGTTGCAATATATACTTTACATACGCTAATTCAAAATCCGGCGCAAGAATTTTTAGAAAATATAAGCAGCCCTTTTATGCGGGCTGCTTATAATAATATCAGGCAATCTTGTTGGCCGAACGTTTGCGCAGGATCGGGTCAAGAATCCGTTTGCGCAGGCGGATGGTTTTGGGCGTTACCTCCAGCAGTTCGTCTTCCTGAATGTAGGAGAGCCCTTCTTCCAGTGTAATCCGCCGCGGCGGGGTGAGCGAAATGGCTTCGTCCTTGCCGGCGGCGCGGATGTTGGTCAGCTGTTTGGAACGGCAGGGATTGATTTCCAGATCGTTCGGCTTGGTGTGTTCGCCGATGATCATGCCGACGTAGACCGGAACGTTGGGGTCAATGAACATCGGACCGCGGTCTTCCAGTTTCCACAGCGAATAGGCGATGGCGGTGCCGTTTTCGCTTGAGATCAATACGCCGTTGCGGCGGCCTTCAATTTCGCCCTTGAACGGTTCATAATCGTAAAAGCTGCGGTTCATGACGCCGGTGCCGTGGGTGTCCGTCAGAAATTCGGAATGGTAACCGATCAGGCCGCGGGTGGGCGCGTGGAAAATCAGACGGACTTTGCCGCCGGCCTGAGAGGGAATCATTTCCACCAGTTCGGCACGGCGGGAGCCGAGTTTTTCGACCACGGTGCCGGAAAATTCCTCGTCAACGTCGACTACCACTACGTCAACCGGTTCCAGCACTTCGCCGTTTTCGCCCTTGTGGAAAACCACCCGCGGACGGGAAATGGAAAGTTCGAAGCCTTCGCGGCGCATGGTTTCGATCAAAACGCCCAGCTGCAGTTCGCCGCGGCCGGCAACTTCAAAGGAATCGTTGTTGGGGGAAGTGGTGATTTTGAGCGCGATGTTGCCTTCCGCTTCTTTTTTCAGCCGTTCGGCAATCATCCGCGAGGTAACTTTGTCGCCTTCGCGGCCGGCCAGCGGAGAATCGTTGACCGAAAAGGTCATCACCAGCGTCGGCGGGTCGATCGGCTGAGCCTCGAGCGCTTCGGTGACGGAAAAGTCGCAGACGGTGTCGGCAACGGTGGCTTTTACCGCGCCGGCTATGGCGACGATGTCGCCGGCATGGGCTTCTTCCAGACTCTGGCGGGCCAGGCCGCGGTAAGCGAGGATTTTGGTGATGCGGAAACGCTCGATTTCGTTGTTTTTGCCGTCGAGAGCTTTAACCGTGTCGCCCGGTTTGACGCTGCCGCAGAGGATTTTGCCGGTCAGCAGGCGGCCGATGAACTTGTCGGCTTCCAGCGTGGTGGCCAGCATGGTAAACGGTTTTTCCGGATAGCAGACCGGCGCCGGCACATGGGACAGAATCAGTTCAAAAAGAACCTTCAGGTCTTTTTTCTCGTCGCGTTCGAGGTCTTTGACCGCCCAGCCGTTGCGGCCGGAGGCGTAAAGAACCGGAAAATCGAGCTGTTCGTCGTCGGCGTCCAGACTGACGAAAAGGTCAAAGATTTCGTTTAAGACTTCGTCGACGCGGGCGTCCGGTTTGTCGGCCTTGTTGATGACGACAATCGGTTTCAGGCCGACTTTTAAGGCCTTGCCGAGCACGAATTTGGTCTGCGGCATCGGGCCTTCGGAGCTGTCAACCAGAAGGATGACACCGTCAACCATTGACAGGATGCGTTCGACTTCGCCGCCGAAATCGGCGTGGCCGGGCGTGTCGACAATGTTGATGCGGGTACCGTTCCATTCGACCGAAGTGCATTTGGACAAGATGGTAATGCCGCGTTCTCTTTCCAGCTCGTTGGAGTCCATGGCGCATTCCTGGACTTTCTGGTTGTCGCGGAAAGTGCCGCTTTGTTTTAACAGGGCGTCGACCAGCGTGGTTTTGCCATGGTCAACGTGAGCTATAATCGCTATGTTTCTCAGCTCCATTGCATTGTCTTTCATAAAATTTGTAAACGGATTGAGCGCACAATAGCACAACTTCGGCCGATTTCAAGGAAAAAATTCTGCCGGGCAGGCGGGGCGAAGGACGGGAAAACATAAAAAAAACCTCCGCCGGCGGGCGGAGGTCAAAATCCCGAAATTTATTCGTTGGCGTTCGGCCAGACTTTTGCTTTTTCGGCGTTGAACTCAACCCAGTGCGGGTCGGCTTCTTCTTCGGTCTGGATCGCTTCCTGCGGGCATTCGGAGATGCATACGCCGCAGCTGATGCAGGTATCCGGATCAACGACCAGCTGGGTGTCGCCTTCATGGAAAGCGTCTACCGGGCATACGTCGGCGCAGGATTTGCATTTGATACAATTGTCATTAACGACAGAAACCATTGTTTGTCTCCTAAAAAAGAGTTGCTTAAAATATTTCAGCCCCCAATCTAGCCGTATTTGCGATAAAATCAAGCAAAAAGTGTCTTTTACCGAAAAATCGGAGGGGAAAACTTGCGAAAGCGCAAATATTTCCCCATATATAAGGTAACGAAACTTTTTGGGAAGAAACGGAGAATTCGATTATGAGCGAAAAAATTAATTTTCAGGCCGAAGTCAACAAAATGCTGGGGATTGTGATCAATTCCCTTTACTCGGAAAAATACATTTTCTTAAGAGAGTTGATTTCAAACGCGAGCGACGCCTGCGACAAACTGAAATATCTTCAGCTGACCAAGCCCGACGCCGCCAAAGGCAACGGCGAGCTGAAAATCACGATTACCCCGGACGAGAAGGAAAACACCCTGACGATTGCCGACAACGGCATCGGCATGAACCGGGACGATCTGATCAATCATTTGGGAACGATTGCCAAATCAGGTACCGCCGACTTTGTCGCCAACATGAAGGAAAACGGTTCTCCCGCCGATCTGATCGGGCAGTTCGGGGTCGGTTTTTATTCCGCTTTCATGGTGGCGAAAAAAGTGGAGATCGTAACCCGCAAGGCCGGTGAGGAACAGGCCTGGCGCTGGATTTCCGACGGTGTTGACGGGTTTGAAATCAATGAGGCGGAAAAGGCCGGCATCGGCACCGAAATCAAACTGTTTTTGAAAGACGACGACAAGAATTTCACCGATACCATTTACCTGCGCCATCTGATCCGCACCTATTCCGACCATATTAATTATCCGATTGTGCTCAATCTGGGCGAGGCCGGAGAAGAAACGGTCAATTCGGCGTCGGCGTTATGGACCCGCAACAAGGCGGAAATTACCGAAGAACAGTACAAGGATTTTTACCGGCATATTTCGCACAATTTCGACGATCCGTGGCTGACACTGCATTTTAAGGCGGAAGGCAGCATTGAGTACACGGGGCTTTTGTACATTCCTTCCACCCAGCCGTACGATCTGTTCCAGCCGGACAGAAAACAGGGGCTGAAACTTTACGTCAACCGGGTGTTCATTTCCGACAAGGTAGAAGAGCTGATGCCTTCTTATCTGCGCTTTGTCAAGGGAATCGTCGACTCTTCCGACCTGCCGCTTAACATTTCCCGCGAGATGCTGCAGCAAAACGCACTGGTGGCCAAAATCCGCCACGGAATTGTCGGCCGGCTGCTGAAAGAACTGAAAAAGAAAAGCGAAAATTATGAAGATTATCTGAAGTTCTGGCAGGCTTTCGGCGTCGCTTTCAAGGAAGGCATTTACGAAGATTTTGCCAACCGTGAGGAAGTGGCTTCGCTCTCGCTGTTTCATTCGACCGCGGACGCGGAAAAGATGACGACGCTTGACCAGTATGTTTCCCGCATGAAAGAGGATCAGAAGGCAATTTATTACATTACCGGCGACGACGTCAGGGTACTGGCCAACAATCCGCAGCTGGAAGCCTTCCGGCAGAAGGGAATCGAAGTGCTGCTGCTGACCGATCCGATCGACGAGTTCTGGACTCAGACGCTGGTCAATTACAAGGGCAAGGCGGTCAAGCACGTTTCGCAGGCCGAAGCGGACCTTTCTTTCGAGCGCAGGGAACGGCGGGCGGAGGCCGGCAGTCTGGAGAAACTGACGGCGCTGATGACGGAGCTGTTCAAAGACGAAGTGGGCAAAGTGACGGTTACCGAAAAACTGACGACCAGCCCGGTCAGCCTGACGGTGGAAAACGGACAGATGAGCATTCACCTGGAGCGGCTGATGCGCAATCACCAGCAGCAGACGGCTTTTGCCTCGACCCGGATTCTGGAAATCAACCCTTATCATCCGCTGATTGTAAAACTCAGCGAGGCCATGGGGGACGAAGCCTTGCGCTTGAAAGTGGAGGAAGTGGCGAGAGTGCTGCTGGATCAGGCCAAAATCGCCGAGGGCGAACCAATCTCCGATCCGTCGTTTTATGCGGCCAGAATCAGCGAATATATTTTAAAAAGCTTTTAACCTTATTTTGAATATCCGAAAAAGGGCGCTGCAACGCGTCCTTTTTTTGTATCCGGCCGGCGGCGGGAAGGTTGTTTTCAAACTTTCGGGCCGCCGCATTTTGAGGTACATTAATTTTCGACAAAAATCAAGTCCAAAATTCAACGGAAAACAAAACCTCTGTCCGCCGCAAAAAAACGTACATTTAAAAACACAAATAATTATTTTAGTAACAATTAACCGGCAAAACTTCGGATTTGGAACAAAAACCGCAGATTAAATTTTGTCTAGGCATCATTTAATCACTTGAAACGTTTTGATCAAAGAGTCAATCGCAATGACCGCCCGCTGCTTACGCAGTTTGAACCACGCGTTCAGGGATCAGCATATAAAATCAAGGCGCTTCGGTTAAAATACGGGGATTTTTCAAAGAAAAAGTTTTGTTTCTTTAAATTAAATAAATATGTACGGATACGAAGAAAGACGCGAAGAAAGTACCTGGACCGTAAAAAAAATCATGAAATGGGCAGGAGCCGTGCTCGGTGCAATCATTCTGCTTGTTCTGATTTTTTCGGGAATTTATTCCATCAGCCCGGGATACCGCGGTGTTTTGGTGACCTTGGGAAAGGTTGATCAAAAATCGTATGTTAACGGCGTCGGGTTCAAATGGCCATTCATTTCGTCGATGATTGAAATGGACGTCAGAACCCGGAAGATGACCGAAAAGACGGCAACTTACACGTCCGACGTGCAAACGGCAGAACTGGAGTATACTTTTACCTACGATCTGAATCCGGAAAGCGTTCATATCCTTTATGAAACGGTCGGACAGGATTATGAGGCCAAAAAGCTGATTCCGGTGCTCAACGACGTCCTCAAGGATGTGATCGGCAGATGGCAGGCGCAGGATTTGGTCGCTAACCGCGACAAGGCCCGCGTAGACATCGTTGCCGGTTTGCAAAACCGTCTCGACAAGCGTTTCTTCCAGAACATTACGTTCCAGTTTATCAACATCGACTATTCCGAAAAATTCGAAGGTGCGATCGAAGATAAAGTGATTGCCGAGCAGAAAGCTCAGGAGGCAGTCAACAATACGAAACGTATCAAGGAGGAGGCCGAACAGAAGGTTATTTCCGCCAAGGCCGAGGCCGAAGCCATGGAGATCAAATCCGAGGCTTTGTCCAAGAACAAGGGCCTGACCGAGTATGAGGCCGTTCAGAAATGGGACGGTAAGCTTCCTCAGTATATGCTGGGAGGCGCCACCCCGTTCATTAACCTTAACAAGTAGCCTTTTTAAGGCTGCCCGTTAGGGGTGCATATTTGAAAAAGGGCTCTGCATGCGCGGAGCTCTTTTTTTGTTTTTTCGTTTCCCCGACGGACGGAAAGCGGAAAAAGCGCGGGCAAAAGCTGTTGACGAAGAGGTTGGCCCGGTGATATTTTGTTTGCCATAATTTTTTTTATATGTTAGTTACTTAAGGAGATTTTTTAAGCTTTTTTCGGGACGGAATTTTGGTAAAAAGAGAGCGGGAAACTTTTTTGCATATCAGCCAGATACGCGGAACAATCAAAAAATTCGCGGTCGTTCTGGCTTTTGTCTGCGCTTTTGTTTTCATGCTGCTCAGCAAAAGCGAAAACGTCCTGATTGAAAAAACTTCCGGCACTGCCGGAGAAATCGTTTCTTCCGCCGTTGACGTGCTGGTGATGCCGGCCGCGGTTTTGGTGAAAGGCTACGAATATCTTCGCAGCTTGCGGAAAATAGATTTGGAAAACCGCGCCCTGAGGGAAGAAAACCGGCGGCTGACGATTGCCAACGCCGAAAGCCGCGCGCTTTTGGTCGAAAACGTGTTGTTGAGACAGCTGCTGAATTATACGCCGCCGCCCGAGGCTTCTTTTGTGACTGCCAAGGTGGTGGCGGAAGAAGGCGGCGCTTTTGCTCACGCGATCACGGTTTATACGGCCGGCAGTCCGGTGGTGCGCAAGGGACAGGTTGTCGTCGGCAACAAGGGGGTGATCGGTCGGGTAGAAAAAACGGGCGCCGATTATGCCAAAATTTTTCTTGTCAACGACATCAACTCAAAAATTCCGGTAATGACGGAAAAAAGCCGTATTCGCGGCGTGTTGGCGGGGGAAAACGATCTGCTGCCGAAGATGGTGTTTATTCCGCTTGACGCCGGGGTGCCGGTAGGAAAAGTGGTTTCCGTCGACCGCGAAGGGGTAAAAGTCAGACCTTTTGACAATCTGAGCAGTCTGGAATACGTGCAGATCGTAGACTATAAGCTGCCGGATCCGGCTTTGGTTTTTTCCGAACGGGACGAGGCGCAATGAAAGAAGACTGGCGGGAAATTGCCGGCAGTTGGTTTTACCGCGGAATGCCGCTTTTGGTGTCAACCGTTTTGGTGTTGTTTTCCTTTTTGCCGCTCAAATCCGAAATTGCCGACAACGCGCGGCCGGCGGTGGGACTGATGTGCGCCTATTTCTGGCTGGTTTACCGGCCGGACCTGTTCAACCTGCCGGTGGTGTTTGTTCTCGGCATGATTGCCGACGCCGCTTCGGCCGTCCCGTTCGGCGCGGGACTGACGGCAATGCTGGTGATGTATCTTCTGGTGACCAATCTGATCAGGTATCTGAACGGCCGCATTTTTATTGTTTTGTGGATTGGAATCGCCGCTTTGCTGCCGGTCTGTCTGCTGACCGAATGGATGCTGCTTTCCTTTTACCATGAACGGGCACTGCCGCTTTCGCTGCTGTTTTTTTCCTATCTGACAAGCCTTGCCTGCTATCCGCTGGTGGGAGGTCTCAACGCTTTGGTTCTGAACCGGTTTTTGCAGGATGACGAATAGATGAACCGCGACAATGACAAAGGCAAGATTTTGATCGGACGGACGCTGGTATGGGTTGGCGTTCAGTTTGCGATGCTGCTGCTGATCATCGTCAGGCTTTACTATCTGCAAGTTTATCAGGCGGACAAGTTCAGCACCATGGCGGACGAAAACCGGATTTCGACCCGGCTGCTGATTCCGCCGCGGGGAGAAATCGTCGACCGCAACGGCAAAATTCTGGCCGGCAACAGGCAGAATTTTCAGGCGATGATTGTGGCCGAGCAGACAACCAGCATTGAAGACACGCTTAAGAAGGTGAAGAAGATTCTGCCGATTTCCGAGGACGAGGAAGAGAGAATCCGTCAGGATTTGAAGAAATACCGCCGTTTTGTGCCGATAAAGATCAAAGACGGCCTTAACTGGGAGGAAACCGGGCGGATCCTGCTGGCGTCGCCGGACATACCGGGAATCGTTATCGACGACGGTCTCAGCCGCTATTATCCATACGGGGAACGGACGGCACATTTGCTCGGCTATGTGGCTTCGGTTTCGGAAAAAGACCTGAAAAAGGATAACGATCCGTTGCTTGAAGTGCCCGGTTTTAAAATCGGCAAGGACGGAATCGAAAAACGGTTTGAAAAAGAACTGCGCGGCACCGGCGGCAACCTGAAACTGGAAGTGAACGCACTCGGCCGGGTAATGAAGGAAATCGAACGGGTGGACGGCGTGCCGGGAGAAAGGCTGCAACTGACGATAGACGCCAGACTGCAGGAAAAGGCTTATGAACTGTACGGTGAAGAAAGCGGCGCCGCGGTTCTTCTTGACACGGAAAACGGGGAAGTGCTGGCTTTCGTGTCGACGCCTTCGTACAATTCCAACGACTTTGTCAACGGCGTCAGTTCCAAAATATACGATGCCCTGCTGGCCAACGAAAGAAGTCCGCTTTTGAACAAAGCGATTGCCGGACTGTATTCTCCGGGTTCCACTTTCAAAATGATTGTGGCGCTGGCGGCGTTGGAGGAAGGCATCATTACCAAGGATACAAAAGTGTATTGTTCCGGCCGCATGCAGCTCGGCAACCACTTTTTCCACTGCTGGAAGAAATACGGGCACGGCGCGGTGAACGTGGTGGAGGCTCTGCAACATTCCTGCGACATTTTCTTTTATGACGTTGCCCAGCGGCTGGGGATTGAAAAAATTGCCGCCATGTCCCGCCGTTTCGGACTGGGGCTGCCGACGGGAATCGAACTCGGGGGAGAAAAGGGCGGTTTGATTCCGAGCAAAAAGTGGCGGCTGGAACGCTTCGGCGAGCCGTGGCAAACGGGCGAAACGCTGATTGCCGGCATCGGTCAGGGATATATCATGACCACGCCGCTGCAGCTGGCGGTAATGACGGCAAGAATCGCCAACGGGGGGCGGGAAATAAAACCGACTTTCGTCAAAACCGGCGAAAAGGAACGCCAAAAGATCAGAAACATGCGTTTGAACAAAAATCATGTCGACTGGGTGAAGGAAGGCATGTGCGCGGTTGTCAACCGCCCCGGCGGCACCGCTTTCGGTTCGCGTTTTAATTTTGAAGGGCAGGAAATGTGCGGCAAAACCGGCACCACCCAGGTGCGGCGGATTACCATGAAAGAACGCCAGAGCGGTATTGTCAGACAGGAAGACCTGCCGTGGAAATATCGCAATCATGCGCTGTTTGTCGGCTATGCGCCGCAAGACAAGCCGAAATATGCGGTGGCGGTGCTGGTCGAACACGGCGGCGGCGGTTCTTCGGTGGCGGCGCCGATCGGAGCAAAACTTCTGCGGGAAGCGCTGAAACTTGACAAGGAGAACGGCAAATGATGTATAAACCCTATAAACTGGGATTGCATAATCCGAACCTTACTTTTCGGGAAAAGCTCCGTCATTTGAACTTTACCTATTTTATACTGATTTCCCTGCTTGCCGTGGCCGGCGTGATGATGCTTTATTCCGCCGCCAACGGCAGATGGGACGGCTGGGCGGTCAACCATGCGCTGCGTTTTGCGTTGGGATTTGCGGTAATGTTTGCCGCGTCGATGGTCGACATCAAACTGTTTCTGCGCTATGCTTATCCGTTTTATTTTGCGACCCTGGCGCTGTTGATCGTGGTTGAAGTGGCCGGCTATACCGGTATGGGCGCCACCCGCTGGATTGATCTGAAATTTATCAAATTGCAGCCCTCCGAACTGATGAAGATCGCGTTGGTGATGGCGCTGGCCAAATATTTCCACACTTCGACCCTGCAAAGTATTGAAACCGTCCGCGGAATCTTACCGCCGCTGATGATGGCGCTGGTGCCGGCCGCGCTGATCATGGCACAGCCGGACCTCGGCACGGCAATGATGCTGTTGTTTACCACCGGCGTCATCCTGTTTGCGGTCGGCGTGCAGGTGTGGAAGTTTGTCGCGCTGGGCGGAATGGCGGCGGTTCTGATGCCGATCGGCTGGCATTTTCTGCATGATTATCAGAAGTTGAGGGTGCTGACTTTTCTTGATCCGGAGCGCGATCCGCTGGGTTCCGGCTATCATATCATGCAGTCCAAAATCGCGCTCGGTTCGGGCGGCGTTTTCGGCAAGGGTTTTCTGAAAGGCACTCAGAGTCATCTTAATTTTCTGCCGGAAAAACATACCGATTTTATTTTTACCATGCTGTCGGAAGAGTTCGGGCTGATCGGCGGAGTTGTCATCATTCTGGTCAACATGCTTATTCTTGCCTATAGTTACGCTTTTGCCATGCGGACCACCAGCTATTTCGGCAAGCTGCTGATTATCGGGCTGGCCACCAATTATTTTCTTTACGTTTTCATCAATATTGCGATGGTGCTGGGACTGCTGCCGGTGGTCGGAGTGCCGCTGCCGCTGATTTCCTACGGCGGAACGGTTATTTTGTCGGTTTGTGCCAGTTTCGGCGTGATTATGGCCGTTTATATCAACAAGGATACCAACCTCGGCAAGGAATGACGGCGTTTTTTCCGCTGATGCCTGCTTCATTCCGGCCGAACCCGGTTTTCCGGCTTTGTTCCGGTTGCCGTTTTTATACCGGTATTCATTCTTGTTGCCGTTACCGTTTCATGTTCATTTTTTTCACACTCGTTTCCGTTCCCGCATTTCTGTTCTCTCTCGTTTTCATACTTTCAGCCTTACTACCGCTTATGCCCCCGG
>OHLJ01001358.1_pt1 | contig 10761 bp, 9 predicted proteins | sample 1568991 | NCBI WGS metagenome assembly OHLJ01 (sample SAMEA3879601, study PRJEB24766) | human gut metagenome | biome: human-associated habitat; feature: feces | place: USA | collected 1985/1987
CCGGACTTTACACCGGAAGAACTGCGTAAAGCAGTAGAGGATTACAGCGGAAGAGACCGGAGATATGGAAAGATAGAGGAGGAGTAATATGTTTAAGACAAGATTATTAAGTGGAATCGTGCTGGTAATTCTGGCACTGGTATTCATTATTACCGGAAATGATTTGCTGCTGGCAGTAACCGGAATTATTTCTTTGATTGGATTATATGAACTGTATCGTGTGTTTAAAATTGAAAAAAGCTGTGCCGGTGTCGTGGGCGGACTGGCAACGATTGTATATTATTGCAATCTGAAATTTCAGTTTATTCCGGATATGATGTTATTTGTCATCGCACTTTTGGTAGTGCTGATGTTTGTGTATGTATTTTCTTATCCGAAATATCATACCGAGCAGATGTTAGCAGCATTTTTTGGTGTATTTTATGTATCGGTGATGCTTTCTTATGTATATCAGACCAGAATGCTACCGGGTGGAGCTTATATTGTATGGTTAATTTTCTTATGCTCCTGGGGCTGCGATACCTGTGCATACTGCGTGGGTGTGCTGATTGGAAAACACAAGATGGCACCGGTGCTTTCTCCGAAGAAATCCTGGGAAGGAGCTGTTGGCGGAGTAGTGGGAGCAGCATTATTAACCCTGATTTATTGCTTTGTTTTCCAGGGATCTATGGGAAGCACCAACCGTGATATCATTATGCTTTGCATGATTTGTGCGATTGGGGCAATCATATCTATGATTGGAGACCTGACTGCATCTGCAATCAAACGTAATTATGACATTAAAGATTATGGCAGACTGATTCCTGGCCATGGTGGAATCTTAGATCGTTTTGACAGTGTAATATTTACAGCACCAATTATTTATTATCTTGCATTATATCTGATTGGCAAGTAGGAGGAAGCATGAAGAAGATTGCAATTTTAGGTTCCACTGGTTCCATTGGAACCCAGACACTTTCTGTTGTAAGAGAACATGGAGATATTGAAGTAACTGCACTTGCGGCAGGACATAATATTGCAAAATTAGAAGAACAGATCCGGGAGTTTCATCCGGCTTTGGTTGCTGTATGGGCAGAAGAGGACGCGATTGAGCTTCGGACAAGGGTTGCAGATTTGAAGGTAAAGGTGGCTTCCGGGATGGAAGGACTTTTAGAAGTAGCAACGGAAGAGAAAGCAGAGATTCTTGTAACTGCCATTGTGGGTATGCTTGGTATCCGTCCGACCATAGCCGCTATGAAAGCAGGAAAGGACATTGCACTAGCTAATAAGGAGACTTTAGTTACCGCAGGACATATTATTATGCCGCTGGCAAAGGAATGTAATGTGAAAATCCTTCCAGTGGACAGTGAACACAGTGCAATCTTTCAGTCTCTGCAGGGAGCCGGAGACAATAAAATTGCAAAAATACTTTTGACAGCTTCCGGCGGACCATTCCGTGGAAAGAAGCGGGCGGAATTAGAACAGGTAAAAGTGGAAGATGCATTGAAGCATCCGAACTGGAGCATGGGACGTAAAATCACTATTGATTCTGCAACCATGATAAATAAGGGACTTGAAGTCATTGAAGCAAAATGGCTGTTTGATGTAAATGCAGACCAGATTCAGGTTGTAGTACAACCACAGAGTATCATACATTCTATGGTAGAGTATGAAGACGGTGCAGTCATTGCACAGCTTGGAACAGCAGATATGCGGCTTCCAATCCAGTATGCCCTGTATTATCCGAACCGGTTACACTTAAGTGGAGACCGGCTTGATTTCTGGAAAATGAAGGCAATTACATTGGAAGAGCCGGATATGGAGACTTTTTATGGATTGAAGCTGGCTTATGAAGCCTGCAGAAAGGGCGGTAACATTCCGACTGCTTTTAATGCAGCAAATGAGAGAGCGGTAGCAATGTTCTTAGACGGAAAGATTCGTTTCTTAGAGATTCCGGAAATCGCACAGGCGTGTATGGAGCAGTGTACCTATATTGCCAGTCCGTCCGTAGAAGAAATCCTTGCAACAGAGCAGGCTGCGTATGAGTATATAGAGAGCAGGTGGTAGATTGAAAATAATCATTGCAATCTTAATGTTCAGTTTTATTATTATTTTTCATGAACTGGGACATTTTTTGCTGGCAAAGAAAAATAAAATCAAAGTAAATGAATTTTGTCTGGGACTTGGACCAACGCTATTTGGAATTACAAAGGGAGAGACAAAATATTCCATAAAACTGCTGCCTTTTGGTGGAGCATGTATGATGGAAGGTGAAGACGGAGAGTCGGAAAGTGAAGGCTCCTTTAACAGCAAGTCCGTATGGGCGAGAATAGCAGTTGTAGCGGCAGGACCGGTTTTTAACTTTATTCTGGCATTCCTTCTGGCACTGATTGTTATCGGGACAGCCGGATTTGACCGGCCGGAGGTAAAAGGTGTTATGGAAGGATATCCGGCAGAGGAAGCAGGACTTCAGGCTGGAGATATCATTAAAGAAATCAATGGAAAGAACATTCATATTTATCGTGAAGTAAGTGTTTACACGCTGTTTCATTCCAATGAGAATCTGGAAGTGACCTATGAAAGAGATGGAGAGGAATATACCTGTACCATCAGCCCGAAATATAATGAAGAAGCAGGAAGAAATCTCTTTGGAATCTATGGAAATACCATGCGTGAGAGGGGTAATATTTTTGAGACTATAAAATATAGCGTATATGAAGTGAAATACTGGATAGAAGTTACCATGGACAGCTTGAAGATGTTAGTGACCGGAAGAGTCAGTGTCAATGAACTTTCGGGACCGGTAGGTATTGTAAAGAATATTGGTGATACTTATGACGAGAGCAAGTCAGCTGGAACGCTATCGGTGGTATTGACATTAATTAATTATTCCATAATGCTGACTGCCAATCTTGGAATTATGAACCTGCTTCCATTACCGGCATTAGACGGAGGAAGACTGGTATTTCTGATTATAGAAGCCGTCAGAAAGAAACGGGTGGATCCGGACAAAGAGGGCATGGTTCATTTTGTCGGACTGATGCTGCTTCTGGCATTGATGGTGCTTGTTATGTTTAATGATATTCGAAAATTATTTTAAATAATCCTGCACAGGAGGAAAAGCAATCATGGAACGAAAAGATACGAAAGTGGTAAAAATAGGAGACCGTATCATCGGTGGAAAAAATCCAATCCTGATACAGTCAATGACCAATACAAAGACAGAGGATGTAAAAGCAACCGTAGAGCAGATTAACCGTCTGGCAGCGGCAGGCTGTGATATCATCCGCTGTGCGGTGCCGACAATGGAAGCCGCAGAAGCATTGACTGAGATTAAGAAGCAGATAGCAATACCACTGGTTGCAGATATTCATTTTGATTACCGGCTGGCTATTGCTGCCATGGAGCATGGAGCAGATAAAATCAGAATCAATCCGGGCAACATCGGAAGCAAAGAGCGTGTGCAGGCTGTGGTAGACGTAGCAAAGGAAAGAAATATTCCAATCCGTGTGGGAGTCAACAGCGGTTCACTGGAAAAGGATTTAGTAGAAAAATATCATGGTGTTACTGCAGAAGGCATTGTAGAAAGTGCTTTGGATAAAGTGCATCTTATTGAAGATATGGGATATGACAATCTCGTTATCAGTATCAAATCTTCAGATGTTATGATGTGTGTAAAAGCCCATGAACTGATTGCTGAGCAAACCGATCATCCACTGCATGTGGGAATTACAGAGGCAGGAACGATTATCAGTGGAAATATTAAATCCTCTATTGGACTGGGACTGATTTTAAATCAGGGAATCGGAGATACCATTCGTGTTTCATTAACCGGAGATCCGTTAGAAGAAATTAAATCAGCAAAACTGATTTTAAGAACCTTGGGACTCCGCAAGGGTGGCATTGAGGTAGTATCCTGTCCGACCTGTGGAAGAACAAGAATCAACTTAATCGAACTGGCAAATCAGGTAGAGAATATGGTAGCGGACATTCCTTTAGACATCAAGGTTGCTGTTATGGGCTGTGTAGTCAACGGACCGGGAGAAGCAAAGGAAGCCGATATCGGAATTGCCGGCGGTGTGGGAGAAGGACTAATTATAAAGCATGGTCAGATAGACCGTAAAGTACCGGAGAATCAGCTCTTAAGTGAATTAAGAAAGGAACTTTTGAACTGGAATAAGGAGTAGGAAAAATTATGGCAAAACTGTTTTTTGAAGTTTTTCCAACATTAAAGATTACCGGAGAGATGAGTGCACTTTTGAAAGAAACAGAGATTACAAAAGTGGCATCGAATTCCGCACAGAATGCATTGCGGATTTATTTAGAGAGTACAAGGCTAATTCCAAAACCGGAAATCTATCATATTGAACAAGAAATCAGACAACAGCTATTTCCGCACAAGGAGGTAGCTGTTAAAATCATAGAAAAATTTAATTTATCCAGCCAGTATACACCGGAAAAACTGATGGCGGTATACCGGGAGAGTATTTTAGAAGAGATTCGCAATTACAGCGTATTGCTCTATAATCTGATGCGCTGCAGCAAAATGGAATTTGACCGGGAAGACCATATGATTCTTACTTTAGAGGATACTATTGTTGCCACAGAGCGGAGCAATGAACTGATTGATATCTTAGAAAAAATCATCTGCGAACGTTGTGGATTAAAATTAATGATTGAGCCACAGTATGAGAAACCGGCAGAAAATAATTATTTAAAGAGCGCAGACAGCCAGATTGAAACAGAGGTTGCCCATATCGTGGCACGAACCGCTGCTGCAAGAACGCAGAATGCGGATGGCATGGAACAGCCTGCTGCCAATGAAGCAAACGCACAGCCGGATGCTAGAGCGTCAGAAAAGGAAAAAACACCTGCTGCCCCGGAGAAAAAACAGACTACTGGCACAGAAGGCACAGGAGCAGTGCCTGCTGCTGGAAAGAATAACTTTTCCGGCGGAAAGGATTTCAAGGGAAAATCTTCCTTCCAGAGAAGAGATTTTGTTAAAAAATCAGACAATCCGGATGTTATTTATGGCCGTGATTTTGAAGAGGATGCAATTTCGATTGAGACCATCGTAGGTGAAATGGGAGAAGTTGTCATCCGTGGACAGATAATGACATTAGATACAAGAGAAATCCGTGGTGAAAAGACAATTATCATTATGTCAGTAACGGATTTTACGGATTCCATTGTGCTTAAAATCTTTACAAAAAATGAGAATCTACCGGAACTGATGGGAGATTTGAAAAAGGGAGCATTTCTTAAAATTAAAGGTGTAACGACCATTGATAAATTTGACAGTGAGCTGACCATCGGCTCCATTGTCGGAATTAAGAAAATCCCTGATTTTACTACAATAAGAATGGACAACAGCCCGTTAAAGAGAGTAGAGCTTCATTGCCATACCAAGATGAGTGACATGGATGGTGTTACTGATGTAGGAGATCTGGTAAAAAGGGCATATAAGTGGGGACATAAGGCACTGGCGATTACCGATCATGGAAATGTCCAGGCATTTCCGATTGCAAACCATGCACTGCCGGATGACCCGGACTTTAAGATTATCTATGGTGTGGAAGCTTATCTTGTGGATGACTTAAAGGACATTGTAGAAAATTCAAAGAATCAGTCCCTGCAGGATACCTATGTGGTATTCGATATAGAGACCACCGGATTTTCACCGCTGGTAAATAAAATTATTGAAATTGGTGCGGTAAAAGTAGAAAAGGGGAATATAACCGAGCGTTTTTCCACTTTTGTTAATCCGGAAGTGCCGATTCCGTTCCACATTGAAAATCTGACCGGAATCAAAGATGATATGGTAATTACGGCACCGGTGATTGCAGAAGTTATGCCGGAGTTCTTAGCCTTTTGTGATGGTGCTGTTATGGTAGCACACAATGCTGATTTTGATATGAGTTTTATCAAATATAACTGTGACCGTTTAAGCATTCCTTATGATTTTACCATTGCAGATACTGTTGCCATGGCACGAATGCTGCTGCCGAATCTGAACCGTTTTAAGCTGGATACCGTAGCAAGGGCATTAAATATTTCGCTGGAGAATCATCACCGTGCGGTAGACGATGCAGCATGTACCGCTGAAATATTCGAAAAGTTTGTAAAAATGCTTGCTGACCGTGGTATCAATACACTGGATGAATTAAATGCCGAGGGCCATGTCAGCAAAGAGACCGTTATGAAGATGCCGACCCATCATGCTATTATTCTTGCAACGAATGATCTGGGTCGTGTGAATCTCTATAAGCTGATATCCTTATCCCACCTTGATTATTTCCATCAGAGGGCGAGAATTCCAAAGAGCGAATACTTAAAACACAAGGAAGGCTTACTGATTGGTTCTGCCTGTGAGGCGGGAGAACTTTATCAGGCAATTTTACAGGGACGGCCGCAGGAAGAGATTATCCGTCTGGTGAAGTTTTATGATTACCTTGAAATCCAGCCTCTTGGAAATAATGCATTTATGATAAAAGATGAAAAAGCACCGATTTCCACCATGGATGAATTAAAGGACATTAACCGCCGGATTGTAAAATTAGGAGAAGAATTCCATAAGCCGGTTGTGGCAACCTGTGATGTGCATTTTATGGACCCGGAGGATGAGGTATACCGCCGGATTATTCTGGCTGGTAAAGGCTTTAAGGATGCCGATGAGCAGGCTCCGCTATATCTTCGTACCACAGAAGAAATGTTGGAGGAATTCAGCTATTTAGGCAGTGAGAAAGCGAAAGAAGTCGTTATCGATAATACCAATAAGATTGCAGATATGTGCGAGCGCATTTCTCCGGTTCGTCCGGATAAATGTCCGCCGGTGATTGAAAATTCCGACCAGATGCTGCGTGATATCTGCTATAACAAGGCACATGAGATGTATGGAGAGGATTTGCCGGAAATCGTATCGGAGCGATTGGAGCGGGAGTTAAAATCCATCATCGGAAACGGTTATGCGGTAATGTATATCATTGCCCAGAAGCTGGTTTGGAAATCAAATGAGGATGGTTATCTGGTAGGTTCCCGTGGATCCGTAGGTTCTTCTTTTGCGGCAACCATGTCCGGAATCACGGAGGTAAATCCGCTGGCACCGCATTATTACTGTGCCCACTGTCATTACAGTGATTTTGATTCGCCGGAAGTAAAGAAATATGGCGGACAGTCCGGTTGTGACATGCCGGATAAGCGGTGTCCGAACTGTGGCAAGCCGTTAGTGAAAGCCGGTTTTGATATTCCGTTTGAAACATTCCTTGGATTTAAGGGAAATAAAGAGCCGGATATTGATCTTAATTTCTCCGGTGATTACCAGAGTAAATCCCATAAATATACAGAAGTAATTTTCGGTGCGGGACAGACTTTCCGTGCCGGAACCATTGGTACGCTGGCAGATAGACCGGATTGTGCAGGGCTGCGTGGGAATCCACCGGACCACCGGACAGCATCCGGGAGGTATCGTAGTATTGCCGGTGGGGGAAGAGATTTATTCCTTTACACCGATTCAGCATCCTGCTAATGATATGACAACCGATATTATTACGACTCATTTTGAGTACCATTCCATTGATCACAACTTATTAAAGCTTGATATTCTCGGACACGACGATCCGACCATGATCCGTATGCTTGAGGACTTAACCGGAATTGATGCACAGAAGATTCCGCTGGATGATAAGTCCGTCATGTCCTTATTTAAGAATACCAGTGCACTGAGTATTACACCGGATATGTTGACAAACTGTACACTTGGAGCACTTGGAATTCCAGAGTTTGGAACAGACTTTGCGATGCAGATGTTAATTGACGCAGACCCGCAGTCCTTTTCCCATCTGATTCGAATTGCAGGTCTGTCACACGGTACGGATGTATGGTTAGGAAATGCCCAGACATTGATTGAAGAGGGAAAAGCAACCATTTCTACGGCAATCTGTACCCGTGATGATATCATGATTTATCTTATCAGTATGGGACTTGACAGTGAGGAATCCTTTACCATTATGGAGTCTGTCCGTAAGGGAAAGGGCTTAAAACCGGAGTGGGAGGAAGAAATGACTGCCCACGGCGTACCGGACTGGTATATCTGGTCCTGTAAGAAGATTAAGTATATGTTCCCGAAGGCCCATGCGGCGGCATACGTTATGATGGCGTGGCGTATTGCTTACTGTAAGGTATTTTATCCGCTGGCATATTATGCAGCATACTTTTCCATCCGTGCAACCGGATTCAGTTATGAGCTTATGTGTCAGGGAAAGGATAAGCTGAATTACTTCATGCGTGATTATGAGAAACGAAAGGATTCACTATCGAAGAAGGAGCAGGATACCTATAAGGATATGCGTATTGTGCAGGAAATGTATGCAAGAGGCTATGAGTTCTGGACCATTGATTTATATAAAGCCCAGGCATCCCGTTTCCAGATTATTGATGGCAAATTGATGCCTGCCTTAAGTACGATAGATGGTCTTGGCGAGAAGGCGGCAGAGGCAGTGGTAGAGGCTGCCAAGGATGGTCCATTTCTATCCAAGGATGATTTCAGGCAACGGACCAAAGTTAGTAAGACCGTAATTGATCTGATGGGAGACCTTGGATTATTCGGGGACTTGCCGGAATCGAACCAGCTTTCTTTATTTGATTTTTAATACATAGGAAGGTATAATTGTTAAAAGGAGTGAGGAGCATGAACGAAGTATATGAAAAGCTTTTAAAATGTTATGCATGTTTTGAAGATAAGATTGATTTTAAACCACAGGCGGCATTGATTTTAGGCTCTGGATTAGGAGATTATGCTGACACAAATATGAAGGTGGAAGCAGTGCTTGATTATCACGATATCGAAGGGTTTCCGGTATCAACGGTACCGGGACATAAGGGGCGCTTTGTATTCGGTTATGTAGGGGATGTGCCGGTAGTATGTATGCAGGGACGTGTGCATTATTACGAAGGTTATTCCATGCAGGATGTTGTGCTGCCAACAAGATTAATGAAAATGATGGGAGCAAAGGTACTCTTTCTTACCAATGCTGCAGGGGGAATACAGCAGGGAATGAAAGCCGGAGATTTGATGATGATTACCGGGCAGATTGGCTGCTTTGTACCATCTCCTTTAATTGGGGCAAATATCGATGAACTGGGGGAAAGGTTCCCGGATATGAGCCATATCTATGATGAGGATTTACAGAAAATAATCCGAAAAGCTGCCATTGAAGCAGATATTCCGCTTCGGGAAGGCACTTACCTGCAGTTATCAGGACCGAATTTTGAAACACCACAGGAGATTTCCATGTGCCGTGTACTGGGGGCAGATGCGGTAGGCATGAGTACAGCCTGTGAAGCCATTGCAGCAAATCATATGGGGATGAAAATCTGCGGTATTTCCTGTATTTCAAATCTCGCGGCAGGAATTTCACCATTTTCACTGACACACCGTGAAGTTCAGGAGACAGCAGATCGTGTTGCACCATTGTTTAAAAAGCTGGTGACCGATTCTATTACCGGTATGAAAACATTTCTGTAAGAAAATGATATAGGGGGAAGCAGCTATAGAAATTAAATATAAGAGGCAGATATCTATCAGGAGAAGGTAGAAGATAAGGAGGGGATTGCGTATGAATATACGTTTTTACAATGCCAGAATCTTAGTGCCGTCAGAGGGACATTCTTTTCAGGTGATAACCGGGGAATTGTGGGTAAAGAAGAATGAGATTATCTATATCGGGGATGGCCTTGATACGGAACGTGTTTTTGAAAAAGAGCCGGCAGGAATGATTCTTTGGGACAGGGAAATTGACGCAGAGAAAAACCTGCTGCTCTCGCAGCGCATCCTGCACACCGCGCCGAAGGGCATCCGGGCCCGGCTCCTGTCGTACTTTTCCGCGTGCGTGCAGCGCACCGGGCGATACAGCTTTGACATCCCCTATAACCGGCAGCAGCTGGCTGACTATCTCAGCGTCGATCGCAGCGCCATGTGCAGTGAGCTGTCACGGATGCAGCGTGAGGGGCTGCTGAGCTATCACAAGAACCATTTTTCCGTGCACGAGGCACTGGAGTAAATCGACGAAAGGCGGACACGACATGACGAGAGAAGAATACGCGAAGCGGATGAAAAAGCACCCCGACTGGGCGCCCGGCTGGGACGCCATCGACGCGGCCTTTGCAAAGCTCTACCCAGAAGCAGAGCCGGTGCGTTTCGAGAGCGAGCTGCACGACCGTGCGGCGCTCGGCGGCGAGGAATATCTCGACGGCTTTGCCGTCTACGACACGGGCAAGGGCTATCAGCACATCGTCACCTACGGCTTGAGCGAGCTGTACCCAAGCATAGCGGCCTTCGGCTCGGAATACAGCAAATGGGGCTATGAGCTCACGCTCAAGGTGCGCGAGAGCTATGCCGAGACCGGCACATGGGCGCTCGACCTGCTGGCGCAGCTGGCGCGCTACACGTTCCAGACCGGCAACTATTTCGAGCCGGGCGCATACATCCCCGGCGACGGCGGCTCCCTGCATCCGGAGCTGAACTCGGCCATCACGGCGCTGGCCATCGTCAGCGACACGACCGCCGCACCGATCGAGACCGTGCACGGCAGGGTCGCATTTTTGCAGCTGGTCGGTCTCACGCAGCCGGAGCTGGACGCGGTCGCGCGCGACCCGGACGCACTCACGGACATTCTGGAGCGGATGCGCGCAGACGATCCGGAGCTGGTGCTCGACATGCGCAGAACAAGGTCTTACATATAAACTGCTGCCATATACAAACCGCCGCACCGTGACGCCACGGTG